>VTLG01000255.1_pt1 | contig 15875 bp, 5 predicted proteins | sample 4694571 | NCBI WGS metagenome assembly VTLG01 (sample SAMN12604809, study PRJNA352737) | marine metagenome | biome: ENVO:00000447; feature: ENVO:00000209|ENVO:00000569|ENVO:01000036; material: ENVO:00002151; isolation source: viral sequences binned using virsorter ...
TTCTATTCTATCTCTGCTCAGACACAGACTGATTCAGATCCAGTAGATTTAAGTTGTTCAGCAATTCGACCAGCAGCACTTCATGGTGTGATTCCTACTACACAGGGTTTAGTCCTATTTAGTAAGAATCAACAGTTTCTCATGAGTTCTGGTAACGGAATTCTAACACCAACCACTACTACAATCAGAACCATATCTAACTATGAGATGGATACAGATGTAGACCCTGTTGATATGGGTACTAATATTAATTTTATAAGTAAAACTCCAGCTTACACTAGAATATTCGGAATGGTCACACGTGGTCAAGACGAAAACCCTCAAGTATTAGATATTGGAAGAGTTGTAAATGAGTGGGTTCCAGCTACAATAGATACGTTTATTGCGAGTCCACAGAATCAGTTCTTAGCTATGTCTAGCCAGTCAGATGATAAGATGTATTTCTATCGGACATATACTGATGGTAAAGAAATGGTAATGGAAGCATGGTTTAATTGGCAGTTAATGGGAACTATTCAAGCCATGGCTGTTGACTCAGATGAAATGTTTACTGTTACTAAACAAGCAGGTCAATTTACATTAAGTGTAGCAAGTTTAAGTCAGAGTCCTTCTGACGCTATCATAGTTAATAATGATGGTAGTAGAATTAATCCATGTATAGATCTTTATGCTCCCGCTAGTTCAGTTGCATGGGATGCTACAAACGAATTCTCTAAATGTTATATACCTTGGAATAATGTAACTTCATTAATTCCAGTTTTAATTATTAAAGGTTCAACAGAAGGAGGTTCATTCACTGAATCAGGTTTTACAATTACACCTGAAATAATTACTGATGATGGTAATCCTTATTTTAAAGTTTTAAATAAAAACTTCAGTAGTATCGCAAGTGATGTAATAGTTGGATGGAAATATGATCTAGATGTTATACTACCTAAGACATATGTTAGAACTGATCAATCTCAAAAACTTACAGATTACACTGCTTCGTTAACTGTAGCTAGGATGAAATTTGCTGTAGGCTTATCAGGTGTGATGGCTTTCAAACTTAAATCTACAGGTACTAGACAAGGTAAAAAAGAGTATACAGCTGATGGAACTACTACTGTATATCAGTGGACTGATTCTGATTTAAAATACGTTGACGATGATCAAATAAAAGTTAAAATTAATAATGTATTAACTAGTGCTTATACTGTAGATTCTACAGGAGCATTACCTAAGATTACTTTAACTACAGCTTCTAGTGAATTAAAAACTTTAAGCGGTAATGGAAGTTTAACTACATTTGATTTAACTTATACACCTAATAATTTGACTAAAGTTAGAGTTGAAATAGGTGGAGTTCTTCAAGATGCTAGTACTTATCAGATAACTAAACAGTTTATTATATTTAACTCAGCACCAGCTGCTGGTACTAATAATATACTTGTATACAGTGCTGATGATATAGTTATATATTTAGATGAATGGTATAAACTTAACCCTACACAAATGGCAGATACTTATTTAGCCAGTGATATAGCATTAAGTGAGCAATCAGTATTCACTATACCAATACATCAAAAGTCAGACAACTTCCAATTAAGGATATTTAATGATTCACCATTCCCTGTATCTTTAAATTCAATGATGTGGGAAGGTAATTATTCACCGAGATTTTATAAGAGGTTTTAAATATGCCATTAGGATTAGGATGGGCTATAGGTAGTGTTGCTGTTGGTCTTTGGGGTAAAAACAAAGAAGCTAAAGCTGCTGGTAAGCAAGCTCAGAAACAGAACGAAGCGATTGAAAGACAGCATGAGTATAACCTAAAAGCTTATGATATGAAGGGCGATCAGCTTAGATCTGAGTATGCCTATAGAGTCCAAGAGACAGCACTTAAAAGACAAAACGAGGGTAATGCAGCAGATTATCGTGATGCGATAAATTCTCAAAATTATGCTCGACAGTTGATGATTAGAAATAGAGAACAAGCTTCACTTGATGCTCAGTTTGAAAGATCTAATGAATTATACGCAGCTAAAACAGGGTATAACCAAAGAGTAGCACAAAAAGCTTTTGAAGATGAAAACAGAAAGCTAGATGAAATACATACAGAAGCTACGTTTGACGCCCAAGAACAAAGAATAAAACATTTACAAGAAGAAGGTCAGATAAGAGCATTAGGTCAAGCTGGTGTATCAGTTGGTAAAACACACCAATCTATTGCTGCTAATTTTGGTTATCAGATTTCTGCTTTAAATCAAGGATTAGAAAGTGCTGGTATGAACCATGCATCAGCTTTAGAAGATATAAAAAATGATAAGTTTTCTGCTGATTTAGCAGCATATGCTGAGAAGATGTTAGACCCCGGCGAACTACCAATGCCTATTGAACCTATTCTAACACCTAGAACTATTTATCAAGACCCAGAACCATTACAAGACTTCCACTTCGGACCACCGCCAGTTAAAGGAGCTACAGTTGATGTAGGTGCAGCTAAGAGTGCTGTATGGGGATCAGGTATACCAAGTATATTAAACTCTGGATTAAACGCATACAATATGGCATCACAGTGGTAACTAACTATGGCAAAATATAAGAGGCACTCCCAAGGGGGTCGTTTCAGGACAGCTAATTTTGGTGATCTGGGCTTACGAGCCTATAAGGATCAGCAGAATCAGCAGATCCAATCTTTAAAAGATCAAAGCAGACAAGAACAACAAATATCTGAGAGCCACCTCCGAGAGATGCGTGGCTCTGCATCAAGAGAAATTGAGCATAATAGACAGTTACAAAACTTCTATAACAAACGTGATAATCTCACTATAGAGAATACTGAGTTTAGAGGTAAGACTGAATATGATAGATTGATGGGTGAAGCAAAGGAGTATGAAAAGAAGGCTGCCTTTTGGAAAGACTTTTCTGAAACTTATGCTGGTCAATATGTGAAAGCTGCTGGCGGTATATATGATATTGCTGCAACACATCAATCTAACAATCAACTTGATATAATATACAATGATCCTAAGTTTAAAAAGTTTGAAGCCAGTAAATCTAAATTAAATAACATATCTTCTAAAGCACAGCTTGATGAAGCAGTTTCAATACTTAGAGATAAAAAAGCTTCACCTGACCAGAAAAACGATTATTTAGGTCATATAGTTGACTTAGGATTCAGAATGAATCATAAAACTAAGTTAGCACTAATTCAAAGAGAACTAAATCATTGGGATCAAGAGCATCTTAATTTAAGATCTTTAGCTGCTGAAAGAAATTTGCAATGGAGTGCAGATACTGTAGGCCAATTCTACTATATAAGAGCTAGGGAATTACTAAGAGCTTATGATATTGATCCTTCATCTAAAGCTGGTAGAGCTTTATTAAAAGGTGTAGATGACGAAGCTACTAAGCAAAGGAATGTCCTTAGTGGTGTAGCTAAAGCTAATGCTGACGGATTGAGAAGAGAGGAGCTTAGTGAACAAACTAGAGATCTAGTTGGAAAAGTAAACTATGCTGTCCACAATGGTGAAGTAGTATCAAGTGGGCAAAGTGCTATAGAATACAACAATGATTTTAATACTAGAATTATATTTGAAGGTAATAGTTACAGATTAACTGAGCAAGGTCAAGTGGTTAAACCTGTAGGAGGTAATGTTCATAATGATATGGTATCTATTATGAAGTCTGATATCGAAGCAGGGCGGTTTAAAACTAAAGAACAAGCTAAACGTCATACAATTCTTCAACTTATACCCGGAGCTAAAGTAAAATATGAAGACGATGGTCAAACCATGGTATTCTCAGAAAAAGATACTTGGCTTGGTAAACATCCATCAGTATTAGAAGAATTTGAAGAAGCTTGGAATACATATGAAAAGAAACAGTATAACGAATTTAAAGAGAAAGAACTAATTAGAGATTATAATGCTACACAAAGTATAAAAGAAAGAGCACTTAATGGTGATATAGATTTATCAGACAAAAAAGTAATTACAGAATTAATAAAAACTAATTCAAACAATCCAGAAACTGTAAAGTTTTTAGGTAATTTTCAAGTGTACAATGCTTATGATTTGAATGGAGATATTATTACAGCAGATTTAACTCAAAAGTTTAAAGATGGTAAACTGAAACAACTAGAAGAACATCTTACTTTTTTACCTCCTGATGTACAAGATGAGTGGAGAGGTAAATTAGAACAACTAAAAATACTAGAAAGAAACGGTTATATTGGTGCTGGATTAACTCAGAAAGCAAAAGGAATCCTTGTAAAAATACTTGGTGATGAAGCTACAAAACCGGGTAAATTGACTGGAGATCATTTTCAAGAAGTAACTAGTTACATTAAACAAGACATACTAGCTACTTTTAATGAGGTATCTGAGAGGATGCCTAATGCTAGTGAAGCTGATAAAATAGATGCTATGAGAGTTGAGATTCAAAGAAAGATAGATGCTAATGAAGGTATCTATAGAAGAGGTAACTCTGGTCTTTCAACTATATTTTTTATAGATCCTGCAGTACCTGAATTAGGGCAAGAAACTGTAATTTCTCAGCAGCAATTAGATAATGAATTAAAAGGTGGTGTTAAATCTTACGACAACGTAATGAATGGTGTCTTTGAAGATGGTTCAGTTGAATTATCTGATGGTACAAGAGTGAGATTAGTTTCTATTAACGATGCTGATACAGCTGTACGGAATATTAATTTAGGTATTGACCCTCCTTTTAATAAAACCATAGATCATATTGTTAAGAATCAACCTATAGATCCTGTAACTGGTACTAAAAAGTACACAGAAAGAGATATATGGAATGAGTACTTTAAAGGTGTAGGTATTGATACACAGATACCTCCTAATGCTGTAGATTTTTCAACTTATAATATTGCTCAATCTCAAACAAAAGCTAACACAGCTAATCTAAATACTAGAAATAAAATAATTGTTGGTGCTTACTGTACCATGGCTGATGAGGGTCTTTATGTACAAGGAGAGCCTACTGAAGAACAAAAGAAAGTAGAAAAGAAGCGAGGACTATTTAGTCATCCATTCTGGACTATGCCCAATCCTCTAGCAAATTAAAACATATGGCAATAACAAATGAAAATCTCTTTGATGAAAGAGAAGAGAAAGAGGAAGGTACTTTAGTAGCTCAACTACAACCATTATCTGCTACAGATCAAGCTGATACTACATTCAGTGGAGATACAAAAGTACCTCAAACACCTACACCTACACCTCCAGCTGGAAAATTTCCGGGTCAAGGAGGTGAAGGTACTGTTAGCAAAGTTGATCTTACTGACAAAGCTAACGAAGATCAAATGTGGGTTGAATATAATAATTGGAAAAGTATAGGTAAATCACCAAACCCACGATTATCTTTAATAACAACTGGTTCTATCTGGGATAAAGATCCAGCATTAACTGAGCAAAGAGAGGCAGCTAAAGAACAATGGTATCTAAAATACTATGGTATGACTCCTTTCCAATACGAAGGTTTAAAAGGTAAAAGGAAAGAAAAGTATGATAACTACTCTGCACAAGGTTTAAATGATACCTTTAGGAATCTAGCTGATATGGGTGCTGGAGCTACTACTGACTGGATGATGGACTACATTGGAGTCCTACCCGGAATGGGTGGTTTAGATAACTACTACGATAAAAAGACAAGATCTAAGACTGGCCTTATGCAAGGTGCTAGAAAGATGTTGTCTATAGTTGTACCGTCCATATTAAGTGGTGGTAAAGTACAGCAACAGTTAGGAAAGCTTCCAGCTGATATGCCTAAGTATCAAAAGAGACTTATAGCTATGGGAGCATTCAGTACTCAAGAAGCTGCAGTTATTGGTCTTAGTGATGTGGGTGAAGATGACAATGCATTAAGAGCATTGAATGATTTTTTCCCCGGTGTATTTGGTCCTAAAGGATGGCTGCCTATTCCTGACTGGGCTAAGACTCTAGATAGTGATAGCCCTAGAGTTAGGAAATATAAGAATATGTTTGATACTGCTGGGCTTAGTATAATGGGTACTGTATTAGGATCTTTTATACAGCTTAAAGGTGGTAAACGTACAATGCAATGGCATGAACCATTAGATGAAGTAGCTGAAAGATATAAACAACAAGCAATCGTTCAAGAAGCTGACATTGAAAAGCTTCTTAAAATTCAAGAGATTGATACTCAATTAGCTCTAGGTAGTGATAATATATCTAGTAATATGCAAGCTAGATTGATTGATGAAAGAATGCGATTGATGTCAGAATTAGATAAAATTGATGATCTTGATGCTGCATTAGACGCACTAGATGATGGTTTTGCATCTGAACGCTCTACAGCTGCTCAAGCTAAACAAGCTGCTGGAGCAGATCCTACTCAATTTGACCCTGATGTTACTCCTATATTGGATGAAGCTGGTAATGCTAGGCAATCTATACCTCCGGGTAATGTAGCTCGTAATATGGCTGATGTAGCTGCCAATAAGACTGGTATATCATCAGGAGATAACGCACCTATTTTATCTGAAGCTATGAGAGCTAAAGGTTTGATGGTAGGTAGTACTTCTAGAGATGCTATCATGGGTGTAGCTGAACAGGCTAGAGATACAGGTAGATTCAATGCACTAGTAGATGGATTTAGATTCTCATCTAAACAGATGAATGAGACTGCATGGGCTATTTACAAAGATATTGTAAACCCTGAGTTATCAGTTGATGATGTAAGAAAACTATTTGCAGAAAACAAAGATGTTAAGAACTTCCTTTTAGGTAGATTCCAAGTTGAGTATATTAACGAAGAACAAGCTAGAGCAGCAGCTTTTGCCATGAGAGATCTATCAGATAGATTCTTAGGTAGAAAAATAGCTGAGTCTTCTGCTAGAGTTATGGATACTTTAGGAAGAGAAGCAGCTACACTTGCTGAAACTGTTCAACAACTACAACCTTTTGTAGATGATCCTAGAGCAATGGATCTTATTATTGATAAGATGCTGTTCTTGATGGATGAATATGCTTTAAATAAGTATATAGCTGGTTCTAGTTTAAGATATAAGAACTGGTTTGATGCTATACCTGAAGATAAGCCGATTAGTGAAGCCATTGAGATATTATCTAAAGAGTTTAAATCTGCTGAGAACGCTATACATGCTAAGAATCTTAAGTTAACTGAAGAGTTAAAAAGATTAGCTGACGAGAATCCTCTAGCTATGCGTCCATTAATTGATGCATTTGCTCACACTGATGGAGATGTAGATAGTTTAGCTAAGTTAATGAGATGGGCTGCTGAACAAGTAACACCTACGGGTATGCTTAAGAGTCCAGATCCTCAACAATTAAACCTATTTACTAGATCTGCTTGGGGTGTAATATATAATAATGTATTATCTGGTATATCTGCCTTCAGAGCTGGTGTAGGTAATACCTCACAACTTATCTTAAAACCTATTACTGGTTTATTAGGTCATGGTATCTGGGGATTTGCTGACGACTTTGAAGGGTTCAAGCGTACAATGTATTATAATGGTGCTGTCTTTGAGACAAATAAACGAGCACTGGATAATGCATATACCATGATGAAGAAAGCTCATGATGATGCTGGATTTATGACCAAATCTTATCGTAAAGACTTCGTGTTTAAAGAAGATAAGGCTTGGGAAATCATGGAAGATATGAGAGGAGTATGGGAAGCTGAAGGTAATATGGGTAGAGTTTATCAGTATGACATGGCTAAAGCTATGTTAGATATGTCTAAGATGAAAGCTTTACGATATGGTATGACTGGTATGGTCTTTACAGACGTATTTAGTCAAACACATCTAGCTCATTACCTATCTAGAACTAGAGCTTATGACGATGTATTTAGTGAATTTGGTTATGCAGATTGGACAAAGATCCATAAAGCTGAGAAGATTCACTATGATTCAATGTTTGATGCTGATGGTTTAATTACTGATAAAGCATTGAAATCTATACAAGGTGAACTAGCCTTGAACTTAGATGATGGAGTAGCTAGCTGGATTAACCAAGCTACTACTGCATATCCTGTTAGTAAGTTTCTGTTAATGTTCCCTAGAACTGGTAGTAACTACGTTAGAAATGCCCTATCATGGACTCCTTTAGCAGCTATACCCGGACTTAATAAGTATAGTAAAACTATATGGGCTAGAACTGATGATGATATAGCTAGAGCATTAGCAGAGCATGGCATAGACATGGCTACCACTCCTAATGCAAAAGTATTGTTTCAAAACCTAAGAGCTGAATATACTGGTAGGTTAGCTTTTAGTGGTCTATTGACTAAATCTCTATGGGACTATGCTATGGCTGGTAACATAACAGGTAATGGTCATTATAATAAATCACGTAGAGCTAAAGAAAGAGATCAATTAGGATTCGCACCTAAGAGTATTAATATTGGTGGTAAGTGGATATCTTATAAAGGTATAGTAGGTGTAGATCCTGTATTAAGTATACTTGGAGATATGGCGTATTATGCTAGAGATTTAGATCAACCATTTATGGAAGATGCTCTTGCAAAGGTTATGTGGACTATTTCAGCTACATTCCTTAATGAGACACCTTTAACTAGTTTAGAGCCTCTTATAGCAGCTCAGAGTGGTAACTTATCAAGGTTTAACTCTATCATTGCTAATGCTACTAGAGCTATGATACCTCAATCAGGTGCTTTAGGGGTTGCAAGTAATGCTATTACATCTACACAGAAGGATATTGAATCCAGTATTCCTAAGTATGTTGCTAATAAAATACCTATAGCTTCTAGTTTCTTACCAGAGCAAAGAGATTTCTGGACTGGAGAACCACTTAACGATATACAGAATCCAGTACTTAGATTCTTTAATGCTTTCAATCCTATTAAAATTAGTGGTACTAATGAGCCTTGGAGACAGTGGTTACTTACTACTGGCTGGGACGGTCTTGGTAGATTAAAAACAGATTCAACTGGATCTTATGAATACTCTGAAGCTCAGAGAGATTATATCTATCAACGTATAGGTCAGATGCAGCTTTATAAAAAGTTGATACCTTTGATGGAAGATAAAGAGTTAAATCGACAGACTGGATTACTACGTTCTCATAGAGTGCAAGGGGGTGATCTTGATAATGATAAGATCAAATTAAAAACTCAAAAACTACCTATCTTTACTAAAATAGATGCGATAGTTAAAGAGGCTCAAATGATAGCCGAAAGAGAGTTTTTAGAAATGAATAAAGATGTACAGAATACCATTATACAACAACAAAAAGTAGACGGACAAATGGGTAGAGGTGATGTACAAGGTGCATCAGATACACAGAAAAAAGAATTAGAGACCAGAAAACTATTACAAATGGCTAAATAACAAGCACTATGGCTGTTACACAAAATGATTTTACAGGTAACGGAAGTAAAACTACTTATGATTTTACATTTCCTTACCTGAAGCAGTCGGAAATAAAAGCTAAAATAAATGGCACTGCCAACACAGCTTTTACAGTTCCCACTGCTACACAAATACAATTTAATACTGCTCCATCGAATGGAGATAAAATTTTAATATATAGAGAGACAGACTCTAGCAGCCTAGCAGCCACCTTTTATGCAGGTTCAGCGATTAAATCAGGAGATTTAAACGATAACTTCACCCAAAACTTATTTACTACTCAGGAGGTTGCCGCTAGATACGTCAACAAACTTGGTGGTTCTGTTATGACAGGAAACCTTGAATTAGGTGAGGATGTCGTAATTAAATTTGAGGGTGCAACAGATAATGGTAACGAGACAACAATAACAGTAGTTGATCCTACAGCTGATAGAACTATTACTTTTCCTGATATAACAGGTACAGTAATAACTACAGCAGATACAGGAACAGTTGCTAGAACAATGATTGCAGGGGATGCAATTAACGGAACAAAGATAGCAGATGATAGTATAGATTCAGAGCATATAGTAGCTGATTCTATAGATACAGAACACTATGCTCCGAACTCTGTGGATACTACAGCTATCGGACCTGATGCAGTTACAAATGCTCAGATTGCTGATAATTCTATTAATTCTGAACAGTATGTTGATCTATCTATAGATAGAGAACACTTAAATGGTGATATAGTAGATGGTAGTAAGATAGCTGATGATTCTATTGATTCAGAACATTATGTAGCTGACTCTATTGATACAGAGCATTATGCACCTAACTCTGTAGATGCAGCTGCTTTAGCACACACTACTGTTACAGCTGGTACTTATACTGCTACTGATTTAACAGTTGACGCTCAAGGTAGAATTACTGCTGCTTCCACTGGTACTATAGCTAGATCTGAAATAGAAGCAGATGCTATTGATGGATCAAGATTAGCTAATGATGCTGTTGATTCTGAACATTATACAGACGGAAGTATAGATCATGTTCATCTTTCTAATGATTGTATAGATGGAGATAACGTACAAGACGATGTTATAAACTCTGAGCATATAGCTGCGGGAGCAGTAGATTTGGAACACATGTCTGCTAATTCTGTAGATAGCAATCAATATGTTGATGGGTCTATTGATCGTGTTCATTTAGAAGCAGATATTATAGATGGTACAAAATTAGCTGATAATGCTGTCAATTCTGAACACTATACAGATGCAAGTATAGATCATGTCCATCTTGCTAATGATATTATAGATGGAGATAATATACAAGACGATGTAGTTAATTCAGAACATATAGCAGCTGGTGCTCTAGATAACGAACACTATTCAGCTGGTTCTATAACTGCAGATAAACTGAATGTAGGTACTGTTGTAACTGCTAGTGAACAAGGCTCTGCGACTGCAAACGATACATCCTTCTTTACTACTTCAGCTGCAGATGCTAGATACTTTAATATAAGTACTGGTGATACAATTAAAGATGGTCAAACATTCCCTGACAATGATACAACTATTGCTACTACAGCAGCTATCAATGACAGGATTATTGACCTTGTTGATGATGTAGGCGGATTCGTACCAATAGCAAATGAAACATCTTTTCCCACTGCTAACCCTGACGTTAATAATGGGGCAGGTACTCTTGTTAGTATCAAGGCTCTCGCTAGTAACCTTACCTCAAATGGGTCTGGAGTGGCAACGATTGCTAACGGTGCAGGTTCTGGTAATACAGTAACTATTACAGGTTTAGCAAATAGTACTACATACGCTGCTACGTTCGGTCTTATTGTAGAGACAACATCTACACTGCATACTTATACATTCCATAGACAAGTACCAAAAGCTACTGAAGTAACTACAGTTGCTGGAAGTGTAACTAATGTTAATACTGTAGCTGGTTCTATATCTAATGTCAATGCTGTAGCTGGAAATGCAACAAATATTAATGCTGTAGCAGGTAATGCTTCTAACATTAACTCAGCAGTTTCTAACGCTTCTAATATTAACTCAGCAGTAAGTAATGCAAGTAATATTAATGCAGCAGTAAGTAACGCTACAAATATAAATACAGTAGCCGCTGCAAACAGTAATATAACTTCAGTAGCTGGATCTATATCAAATGTAAATACAGTAGCTACTAATTTAACTGATGTAAATAACTTTGCTGATTTATATCAAATATCTACATCAGCACCTACTCAAGATGGTGGAGGTAACTCTTTAGCAACTGGTGATCTTTGGTTTGATTCTTCATCAAATAAAGCTTTGATGATTTATGATGGATCAGCTGGAGACGGTTTCTCAGCCGCTACACCAACAGCAAGTGTACTTCAAGACATAGCTATAGTATCTGGTCAGTTAACATATGTAGAAGATTTAGGTAGTGTTGGTGATGCTTTGACAACTGGTAGTGGTAATAATATAAATACAGTAGCTACTAATATTACCAATGTTAATACAGTTGCAAATATTAGTGGCCATGTGACTACAGTAGCAGGTATTAGTTCTAATGTTACTTCTGTAGCTGGAGCTATAACAAATATCAATACAACTGTAAGTAATTTAGCTAGTATAAATAACTTTGCTGAAGTATATAGGATTGCATCTGGAGCACCAACAAGTTCTTTACATGAAGGGGATCTATGGTATGATTCAGCTAATAACGTATTAAAATACTACAACGGTACGAATTGGACTGTTACAGCAGCAGCTGGTATGTCTGATCTTATTGACGATACTACACCTGAACTTGGTGGTCATTTAGACTGCAATAATAAAAACCTCACTGAAGTTGGAACTGTCAGTGGAAATAACTTACAAATCGACTTCGGAACTATTTAACAATGGCTAAATTATTAAAATTAAGAAGAGGTTCAACCTCACAACACAGCAGCTTTACTGGTGCAGAAGGTGAAGTTACTGTTGATACAACTAAAGATACACTTGTAGTACATGATGGCAGTACAGCTGGTGGTATACCATTAGCTAAAGAAGCTGGAAATGTAGCTACATCTACAGAAGCTACTAATGTAACTGTTAGTGCAAATAATAGTACAGATGAAACTGTATATCCAGTATTTGTAGACGGTGCTACAGGTACTCAAGGTGTTGAATCAGATACAGGTTTAACATATAATCCTAGTTCAGGTAAATTGACAGCTACAGAATTTGTAGGTAATATAGATGCTGTAAATGGAGATTTCGATGGAACATTAGAAGCTGATGCTATAACAGTTAATGGTACAGCTTTAAATACAGTGATTGCTGGAGTAACTGTTGCTAATGCTACTAATGCTGTAACTGCTACAAATGCAAATCATGTATCAGTAGCAGATAATGAAAGTACAAATGAAAACAATAAAATACCATTTATTGAAGATGCTAGTGCTACAGGTAATGTAGGTTTAGAATCAGATGGTGATTTCCATTATAACCCTTCATCTGGTCAGCTTACTGTACCAGCTGTTTCTACCTCTGGTAATGTTACAGTTGCAGGTAATTTAACTGTTAATGGTACAACTACTACAGTAGCTACTACTAATACTACAGTTACAGATAATTTACTTGAGTTAAATAGTGGTGCAAGTTCTAACGCTAATGATGCAGGTATATTAATAGAACGTGGTTCTACAGGTGATAATGCAATTATTGCTTGGGATGAAAGTGCTGATAAGTTTACTGTTGGTACAACTACTTCTACTAATACTGCTACTGGTAATATATCAATCACAACTGGAACTCTTGTAGCTAATGTAGAAGGTAACTTAACTGGTACAGCTTCTTCAGCTACTAATGCTGACACAGTTGATAATTTACATGCTGCAAGCTTCATAAGAGCTGATGCTGCTGATACTGCTAGTTCAGACATAACCTTTAGTGGTGGTGCTGGTGCAATAAGTTTGTCTGCTGGTAGTGATATAAGACAAGCAAGTGGAACTTGGACAGGGGAAAGCCCCGGAAAGATTCAGCACCATGGCAATATTTTATATTTACAAGGTGGTACTAGCGGTCTTCAATTTAGAGCCGATAATGGAGCTGCTAATGGAACATGGAATATTACCAGTAGTGGAACTTTATACCCTTCTGATAATGCTGGCTCTGATCTAGGAGGTAGCAGTAATTATATCGAGAATGCTTATATACAAGATGTTTATTGTTCTAACTGGTTAAGAGTATCTGGTACTGATAGTGGTATATACCATTCAGTAAATAACAACTACTTCTATTCAGATGATGCTAATTACTGGACTCTTGCTTATAACGGAAGTTCTGGTGGAATAAGAATAAGAGATGGTCATTCTGGAACTGCAAGAGGTTTCTTGTACGCTAACGATAGTAATGAAGTTGGATTATTAACTAATGCTGGTAACTGGGGAATAAAAGTTGCTAGTACTGCTGCTGCTTATTTCTACGGTGGTGCTTATCCTTACTCTAATGGTAGTGCAAACTTAGGTAGTACTGGCTCAAAGTGGAATGAACTTCATGCAAATACGCTTTATGGTGATGGTTCAAACCTAACTGGTATCAGCTCTGCTCCAGAATATACCATGACTGCATCTGGTGCTGTTACTCAAGGTAAGCCACTCGTTGTAAATTCAAGTGGACAGGTAGAACAAATAAGTGAAACTGTTACTCCTCTTAGTCCACTACCTTCAGAACATAAAAACAACCTAGACATAAGTGCTAGAGGTAGTGCTAATGAATGGAGTGGTATTTGGGAGCCAGTAACGGGACTGTTTGTTTGTTCTGGAAAAGTCGGATACGGCGGGATGGATCTTTTTAACGTTACAGTGACTAAAATTACTAATCAAGACACTATTCAAAACTCTACTGATAACGAGACCTCAGAAAGACCTGATACAACAAATCAGTGGATGGCTGTAAACGGTAGTGGATATGGAACGGTAAGAGCATCCTATAATACACAGATGGCTCACGATGGAACAGGAAGAATTGTCAACGTCTTTCAGTACAAAGTAAATGGATCAGGCGATAAAAAGATGGGTGCATGTTGCTATACAATTACTAAATCTGATAAAAGCGGTTATCCCGTTTATGGGACTGTCGTAGACGCAGGTGGTTCATATAGTAATGACAATCATAGACCTAATCTTGTTCATATTGGAAACAGCGTATTTGTTGCTACTTGGTCTAATAACACATATTCAAATGGTTCTTATGGTACTCAATCGGCAGTACTTACGCTTAGTGGAACTAATACTGTCACTTGGGGTTCAGTTGTTGATGCCTCTGCAAATGTTGAGCAATCTGCCGATCTAACTTGGGATTCGACAAATAATAGATTAGTATTTCTCTATGGATCAGATGATGGATCAAATCAATATTTAAAATGTAAGACTGGAACTGTTAGCGGTAGTGGTTCATCTGCTACTATTTCATGGGGCAGTGAAGTTACGGTATCAACTACTTATAAAAATGAGTGGGATCGTTGTGCAGTAGAGTTTGATCCAACTACAGGGAAAACTATTGCAGCATGGTTCAGGCTTGATTACCAGCCAAGAATGAGAGTTATCAATGCAAGCAGTTCTACTCCTACTTTAGGAACGGAGACGAATATAGAAAGTAGTAGTGCTTATGACAACGGTAAGATGGGACTCCAGTGGGACGCACTATCTCAGAAGATGCACATGGTTTATCAAGACTCTTCAAATAACTGTAAAGTTCATATAGTAAGTACATCTTCAAGTAACACTAATATCTCTATAAATACTGGTGTAACTCTCGACAGTGGTGGTCACCAGAAATACCCAGAAGATCTAGTTCCAATCCCAGACTTTGCAATGATGGCAGTTTTAAGTAATAACACTACCTATCCAAGAGCAGATTTCTATAAAACAGCAACTAGAACATCAAATATTTCCAGTAATCCTGTTATTGGATATGCGGGAAATTCAGCCAGTAACGGAGGATCAGTAACAGTTCAGCTGAATGGAGCAGTACAAGAAAATCAATCAGGTTTAACACCCGGAAAACGTTACTACCCCGGAGCCGATGGAAACCCTTCTCTAAGTAGTGCTCTTTTCTATAGCGTTGGTACATCAGCAGGTGTAGCTCTTAGTGCAACAAAACTAGCAATTAACATTCAGTATTAACATCAGTGGAAGTACCTAAACTGCCTAAAGCTCTAGATATGCCTAGCATCCCTCTAGAGCCACCCACTGCAGAAATGCCAGTATTTCCTCCTGTAGTTATACCTCCAAGTAATATTAAAGCTCCTAAAGGAGTAGAGCTAGAAGAAGTACCTGAAGCTACTGAAGATGAAGAAATAGCTAAAACTGAACAACCGACTCTTAGAGTACCTGTTGTAAAAATTGATCTACCCTTACCTAGTGCAGAAGTAGTAGCCACCGCTACTTATGCAGCCGTTGCAGCTGTAGCAACCACCACTTTAGCTACACCTTTATTCGATAAACTTAAAAAACAAATACAAAAGTTCCTACAGAAAAAAG
>VTLG01001941.1_pt1 | contig 15875 bp, 23 predicted proteins | sample 4694571 | NCBI WGS metagenome assembly VTLG01 (sample SAMN12604809, study PRJNA352737) | marine metagenome | biome: ENVO:00000447; feature: ENVO:00000209|ENVO:00000569|ENVO:01000036; material: ENVO:00002151; isolation source: viral sequences binned using virsorter ...
AAAAATTAGTGTTGATTATCAAGGCTTATTTAAGCAAAATTCAAATTATCGTTGTATACCAACAACTTAAGGGTCGCGCGCACATGAATCATATAAATAAATTTATATTTTATAAATCCTGGAGTATACAGACCTATGCCTAGGAAGAAGAAATCAAAATATAGACATATTACGATCGGTAAGAAGACTTATTACTTTTACCGGATTGAGTGGGTCGATATAACTGGGGATGCTGGACATGCATCAACAGAAGAATTTGATAAATTCGAATGCAGCAAAATGATAACACATGCATACATCTATAAAAAAACAAAAAAATTTGTTTGGTCATTCTCATCATATGAAGAAAAAGATGTTTCATTTTCTGATAGAAATATATTCCCGGTTGGTTGTATTGTTAAAATGACAAAATTACTTGTCTGAGTGTTTCGCAATAAGTTTCTTAGAAGATATCCCTTCAATTCGTTCTGCTTGAAGTGCTTTTAATCTTTTAATTTCGTCTAGTTTCTCTGATTTAGATAGGTCGCTTAAGTTACCATGTAGATGAGTCTCAATGAATTGTCCCGTTGCTTTACCTATAAGATTCTCAAATCCTAATGATTTTTCTGGCTTACCAGCATCCTCTAAAGCTTTGGATAGTTTTTGTTGTCTCAATACGTAATTATTTTTAGTCACAGTATATGATCGGTTAACCTCGTTAAGTTTATAACGTAGGTATTTGATTACCTTGTGGTTATCCATTAGTTCTGACCCTTCAACGTTAGCTCTTTTAGGACTATACCCTGCAGCTAGTGCGGCATCTGTGTATGTAGTTCTACCTTGATTGTAGACTAAGTAGTCTACGAATCTTCGCTGCATTTCAGTAAGGGCATCTACTGGATGTGCCTTCTTTTTGACAACTTCATGACTCATACTTGCTTTATATATAAAATCTTATATAAACGCAATAGATGAGAGCGAAAGAATTAAGACAGTATTTGGATAAATTTTTAGTGTCACCCGCAGCCCAGCAAGCCAGAGTGCAAATTGAAATGTCTAATGGAGAAAAATTAGACCTTTGTGAAATTCAGTTGTTGCAATCTAGAGTGATTGGGGATAGAGACACGCATATTTTAAATCTTAAAGGGGTAAAACTTGGCGGCACTTGGAAAATGCCCAAGATCATAGGCAAACTTTAGTTGAGGTTACCTTGGTAAAACCTGAAACTAAATTTTGGAATGAGCTTAAAAGAAATACAAATAAAATTATCTGGACACGCCTGGAAAATAAAGCTTTATTTGGTACTCCTGATTTATTGGGTTATTCTCCTAACAACAACTTTTTTACAGTAGAACTTAAGGTAGCAAAAGGTAATAAGATTATCTTTTCTCCCCATCAAATTAGCTTTCACATGAAACATAATTTGAATACATTTATTCTTGTTGCTTGTTCCCTGGACAAGGGGAAGGTTCGCTTGTACCCTGGCTCCCGGATCTTGGAGCTTGTGGACTTGGGCTTGAAGCTTGAGCCTTTGAGGGAAGGCTTGAAGGCTTGCTGCCTGAAGCTTGAGAGCTTGTAAGCTTGCGCGCTTGGTCCCTTCGTTCCTGTTCGCGTCTAAACTTTCTAAGTTCTGCGTAATATTTCGGTGATCTAAAAACCATTAGTGTTTTGGATAAGATACATTTCTTACAGTACGATCCCAGCATTGTCTACAACTTCCGCACTCGTTCCCCTGTTCCTGGGCCGGGCAGCTCTTGTTGCTCTTCACCACAGTGCTGGTCCATGGCCAGAAGCTCACGGGCCCCTGGTCAATCATGTGTGAAGACATTCTAATGATTAGATTACGTGGGACCTCGTTAACCTTAACACGCTTCAGGATCTGCGCTTCGCGCGTTGGCATCCAGTGCTGTGTCTCCGGTGTCGCTCTGCATATTCTAAAAATATTTTGCAAGTGCTCCAGGCTCTGCAGGTCCCCTGAGTCGTGCCATCTAAAAAACTTATGCGGCTTGATCAATGTTACCATTGCTTCGACCCAGCGCGGTCCGGTGATGGCTTGCAGCCTTCGTTGCAGGGCGTCTTGCACATTCTTGAATCGATATCTCCCCTTCAATGCATAACAGCCAGCGCAGACGCTGCCCGGTATCTTGACCAACTTGGCCCCGGTGATGCATGCCGCGGCAGGTAAATTGTACGCCGGTCCGGGCATCTTCGATGGCTTCGACAGCCCGCCGGTTATTTGTCTTGCTTCTTTAATTAACATAATTTGTTCCTTTCATAATCTTATAATATCCTACAGCTTGGGACCTGTCAAGCTTGGGCGCTTGCGGGCTTGTAGCTTGTAGCTTCCCGGGCGGGCCCACCCTAAAAAAAATAGGCCCGGGCGCTCTTCCCACCAGCGACTGTATACATCGCGGCAGTAATAGCGCCCGATCCATTCCTAACAGATTGGAATTAGTTTGATTTTTTTGCTTTGCCACCCTGGATCTCAACATTATCTCCTTCGAACCCTGCTTTGCTTAGCAAGTTTCCTATTTGTGAGATCATCTTAACCTCAGCGTGCTTTTCGTGTTTGTCTTTGTATTTAATATATTCCTTGTTCATGATCACAGGCTCAAATTTAGTCCAATAAGAAATTCCACCATCATAGGGATTTTTTAAAGAACTTGCAGGAACATATTTAGAAGTTGATACATGCCATCTATTATTTTTAAATAAATAGATATATTCAATCATGTTTTCACCTTTCATATTATACATGTACATCCATTCATCTCTGTAGGTCCTGGCTGGTTCTTCGTCTCTGTCCCAGTCGCGACCATAGAAACTACATTCATTTATGGTATCTCCCAAGTAACTGGCGTCTCCATAATAAAATAGTTCTTTAGCCAAGTGCCTATGTTGATAATTATCAACCAGGATCTTACCAACGCCATATGGATAGCCATCAGAGTGAACATATATTACTTTCACTTTTTTAGTTTTGGGATCTTCTATTGCTATATTACTTCTAGTACTCATAATTGTTTTTCCTTTCTGTTGTTATCTTATATTATCCTAGACCAGTTGTCAAGCTGTCCTGTGCAGGCGAGGATCTTCCTTGTAGTTGCATATGATGTACTACAATCCCAGCCAGATATGGCTCACGACCTGAACTATAGTGGGTTAAATCCCACAGCGCCCAGCTTGAACCCTGATCCCAGATCCATTGGCTAGTTGGTTATTATCTAGAATACCTATATCTCCAATGGATCAGGGATCAGCGCTTGACAGCTTGTAAGCTATTAAACTCATGTCCCACTAGTTTAGAATAATTCTAATCTACCTTTCTGCAACTTGCAGTTGCGTTTTTGTACTGCCAACCGCAAGTTAGCTTAAATGTTATATTTAAGTTTTTATAAATAAATATAAATTAACATATAATCCTATTGACAAGGTTTGTCAAGTAGTATATAAAATATTTATGCAAAATAAAAAAATAAAACAGAAAGGAAAAAAATGAGTAGAATAAGACTAAACCAAGAGTATCGGAACAAGATCGCTAATCGTATGAGAGTACATTTAGAGGCAGAAGATACTATTGAAAAACAAAAGTATGACGAACTGAAAGCAAATCAGATTGACATAAATGACAATGCTTGGAAAGTTGCAGAAAAAATAGTAAGGCGACATTATACAGATGAAGATGTTAAAAAGGCACAATATCTTCAAGACAAGTTTGAGAATGTTGACACTATCGCAAAGGATAGTTGTTTCCATTTTCATTATTTAGGTACTGTTGAAGATAGGGATTATGACAACAAGCCAATCATTAAAGAAAAAAACATTGAAAAACATTTTGACTTTAGACTGGACGGCTCTATTGATACTGATAGCAATTCTTCACATAGTGTTGATGATAAAGGTTATGGCTATGCTTTATTTCGTGATGAACTTAAAGCACAAGATAATTGCAACCCAGATATTTTGATTGAACAAGAGGGTAAAGATAGCAACCCACATAAAACAAAATATGTTGATAATAACAATAAATATCTTGGCGACGACGATACAGGTTATGGTAAAGAGTGGAATAATAAATATCAATTGGATTTAATTGGTAGAAATTATTGTCGTGATAGGTCAATTGCCTGTACTGAACAAGAATTTATGATGTTGCAAGAGTGGAAACAAGCCAAAGGTCAATTTGTAATTGCTCATCATAATTGGATTTCATCTATATTAAAACAGATGAAAGAAATTAAACTTGGTCTAAAAGGTTATAAATATTTAGACGAGGCGATTGAACTTTCCACAGAACTAGGCTTGAATATTTCAGACGCAGAAATAATAAGAACTAACTCTACTGGCTTGACAATTTACAATCCTAAAAATCTAGCAGATAGAATAAAAGGAATGAAGAACAAAAAGGTCAAAACTAAGGCAGAAAAAATAGCTGAAAGATTGTTATATGAACAACAATCTCAAGTTGTAAATTAATTCAATTTAGCTATTGACAATCTGGGATATATCTGTTAATATCCCAGATATAACAGAAAGGAAAAAATGACAGATAAAGTAAATACTCAAATCAACATACCAGAAAATTTTGTTATTACTTATTATGCAGATAAGCATAAAAAGATAATCACAAGAAATGGTACTTGGTTAAAACCAAATACAGATACAATAGGAAAAGTACAGATTTCAAAAAATGGTGTACTTATGTTTTACTATTGGGATATTGACGCTGAACCAGATGAAAAAGGCAATCAATGGCGTTGCGCAAAAAATCCAATGACAATAAAAGCAATCCAAACAATAGAGGTAGAAAATGACAAATAAAAAATGGTTAGTAATTGAAAGAACTCATTACGGCGAAAATAACGACAGTTTCTCAATTTCTAAAATTGCAGATACAATAGAACAAGCAACTAAATTCCAAATACATTTAGAGGCTTTAAATGATAAAAAAAATAGAACTTACTTTTTAGCAAGTGATATTGATACCATTATGAATAGGGTTATTACTTCACATAATAAATCAGTTGAGGAAAAACCTTTAGTCTTAAAAGATGAAGTAAAAGAAACTTCATCAGAAATGCCATTTTAATATGATAGATTACAATTTAGTCCTATACATAGGTATAGGGCTAATTGTTTTTGGTTTTGTTTTATTCTTTGTTGCAGAACATTTTGAAAGACAAGCAGAAATAAAACTATTTAAACTACAACAATTAAACAAATCTTTTAACAAGAACAAAGCAAAAGTTATTAAAGATAATCAATTTGAAATTAATGCAGACGGAACTGAAACAACAAAGGATAGTATAATATGAGTAATTATAATTGGTGTCATGGTCCGAACTGCCATACTATACAAACACAATCAAGAATACGAGGGAGTGGCGAAAATAAAGTTTTAAGAACTAGAAAAATAAAAGCCCCTCAAGGTAAGAGTATGTTTGGTAATGGTGGCGATAATATTTGGGATTACTTTTGTAATCACAGATGTTTAATGGATTATGTCGCTAAACATACTCAAGAGATAATTAATATCGCACCAAGACGCGAGGCACTTGAAACACCGATCACAGTTAAGAAAGAAAAGTATGACACTCAGCGATATCGATACACCGACAATGGCTATCAACCTTATGATGTCATAGCAACAAGAACTGAAATAGAAAGTAAATAACCTATGCAATAAATACATATAGCTACATATAGTCTGTCAAGCACTAATCCTACATAATCCCATGCATAATGTCGCAGGTGGCAAAAATGCAACAGCACAATATCTAGTGGGCGGGCCCACCCCATACCATAGAGGTACCACGGGCGGGCCCACCCCAATCCGGAAACAGGGAGGGCCCACCCCCTTTAAATAAAAAAGGGGTCCCAAGTCTACCCTTTATTGATTAATTCAGACGGTTAAGGTATAACTTTTCAAAACATATTTGAGATATGCAAGATACGGAAAATATTACAAAAAATTTAGAGGGATTGACCCCAGAAGAAAGTGCTAAACTAATAGAACTTGAAAGAAGTGTAGCATTGGATGAAGCCAAGCCAAATATTACAAAAAATTTTTTAAGTTTTGTTAAGTACGTTTGGCCTGAGTTTATAGAGGGGTCCCATCATAAAATTATTAATAAAAAATTCAACGATCTTGCCGAAGGCAAGATTAAACGACTAATCATAAACATGCCGCCAAGACATACAAAGTCGGAGTTTGCCTCATACTTACTCCCGGCATGGATGATTGGAAGAAAACCTGGTTTGAAGATAATCCAAGCAACCCACACAGCCGATCTTGCAATTGACTTTGGAAGAAAGACTAAAAACTTAGTTGATGAAAAAAATTACCAAGAACTGTTTAAGACTAGACTTCAAGAAGATAGTCAGGCAGCAGGGAAATGGAAAACAGAACAAGGCGGTGAATATTTCGCTGCCGGTGTTGGGGGAGCAATAACTGGTAGAGGTGCTGATCTATTAATTATTGACGACCCCCATAAAGAACAAGATGTTAGAGCAGATGGTAAAGCTTTTGATAAAGCTATGAACTGGTACACAGCTGGACCACGTCAACGTTTACAGCCAGGTGGTGCAATTGTAATTGTAATGACTAGATGGTCTACAAAAGACGTAACTGGTCAATTATTAAAGGCTCAATCAGAAGAAGGAAGTGATCAATGGGAAGTTGTAGAACTTCCGGCAATATTGCCAAATGGAAAACCTGTTTGGCCAGAATATTGGAAGGTTGAAGAGCTTCTTAAAACAAAAGCCTCGATCCCCGTTTCCAACTGGTTGGCCCAATATATGCAGCAACCGACTGCTGAAGAAGGAGCCATATTAAAACGAGAATGGTGGCGTGATTTTGAAGGCAACAACCCTCCACCGTTAGATTATAAAATTATGTCTCTCGATACCGCATTTACTAAATCAACTACAGCCGATTATAGCGCTGTAACCATGTGGGGTGTTTTTACGACCGAGGACCGGGGACAAAATATAATTTTACTCAACGCTTTTAAAGGTAGGTACGAGTTCCCCGAACTCCGGAGAGTGGCTCTGGAAGAATACCAAGACTGGCGACCGGACATGGTCATCATCGAAGCAAAAGCGAGTGGACTACCTCTGACTCATGAGCTAAGGCAAATGGATATCCCAGTTATTAACTTTACACCCTCAAAAGGAAATGATAAACACACAAGAGTAAACTCCGTTGCCCCGCTTTTTGAAAGCGGTAAAGTATGGGCCCCGATGCATGAGCATTTTGCCCAGGAAGTAGTGGAAGAGTGCGCTTCTTTTCCATTCGGAGATCATGATGACTACGTCGATAGTACGACACAGGCCATTATGCGAATTAGACAGGGTGGTCTGGTTCGACATCCTGAAGATTACAAGGACGAACCTATTGTAAGAGGACAAGTAAAGTATTATGGCTAAAAAAGTATTAGTAGATCAAATTTTAAAATTATACTCCAAACTAGGAGGCAATGTTAATGAGGTCCTTGGTACCCGAACCAACATTAATTTTTTAGGAGTAGGTAAGAGTCCAGAAGGCTTTATAGATTCTACAATCAATGTAGACGCCATCGGTGCTCTAGGTAAAAATAAAGTTTTAGACGAATTAAAAAGCTCTATGGGCTATTTAACGGCTAATAAGTTAAACGACGTTCAAGCAGGAAAGTTATACGAAAACATGTTAAAGATTGACAACGTCTTTAACCCACCGGTAGCTCCAGCAAACATCATTGATCTGGGAACAGGGACCAGGAACCTAACAGACGAAGGTCTCGGTGCTTTAAGAGCAACTAGAAAAACAGATGATGATGTAAGAGTTATAAGAGATGAAGTTCAAAAACAAGATCCAAATTTTATCCCTATGAGAGCCGATCAATACAGAGATGTATTTGGTAAAAGCCCTGGATTAAAAAATGTAGATGATTTACCACCACCAGGTTCACGTGGCGGAGCAGATGATATTGCAGCACCGGTTCAACAATACTCTAATGAAGTTGATGCTTTAGAAACAATGGTTAAAAATAAAGCAGGTAATGATTTTATTGCTGGCTACGTTACTGAACTTTATAAAAATGCAGGAGCCGTATCTGCAACAGAGGTTGCAAAGAAAAGAGCAGCAGCTAGAGCTTTTTTAAATACTATGTTAAAAAAAGAAACAGACTTACTTCCACCAGGTAAAGGTGGAACTTTAGAATCTGTAGTAAGTGAAGCAGATTACAAATTTATTACAGAAGGCGGTGGTGGAGTTTTAGGAGATCCATTGGTATTAATTAAGAAATATTTCGGTGATGAGATTGCAAGAAGACTTCCATTAGATTCTGATAGAATAATTATAGAAGAATTTGTCGATAACGTTCGTTTCACAAAAGATAAAGCTGGATTTGCAACTGACGATCCAAGATTCAATCCTGATGACCTTCCAGAATTCAAACATGGCGGACTAGCTAAGATCCTGGAGGTCTAATGGCTATTAATTATACCGACGCACAAATAAGAAAATTATTTCCAACATATTTTGACGCTGCTGCAACGGCAACTCAAGTTGATGAAGACATAATCAGAGAAATTTTAAGAATGTATTCTGGCAAAGAAGGTGGCAGAACATATATTGGAGATAAATTAAAATTAAATCAAACAGTGGTGGGTAGAATTATAAATAAGGCTATAAAAAAGAATATACTTAAACGAGTTAAACCCGGTGAATTTAAAACTAAAGATACACAAAGAATATACAAAGACATTAGTGAAAGAAAAATTTACAAAACAGTTAGACCTATCACTGCTAACGATAGAAAAATAAATCCAGATATTCCAGCTAATGCAAAATTTAAAGTGCAAGTTCCTTCAGGACAGAAAAAACCAACAAGTACTAAAATGGTTTATACTACAACAGAAGCTGCAGCAGAAAATGCAATTACAAAAGCAGATAAATTTACAGAAATTTCAAAGTTAGCAAAAGAAAAACCTTTTAAAGATGCAGTAAAAACAATTCATAGAATTGCTATGGCTGATCCAGAAGATTTAAATAGTATTAAAAAGTTATCTAACATGGTTTATGGATCTGATGATGTAAAAAATCTTACACGAACAGCAAATGATTTAGTTAGATACCAAGAATTTTTATTAGGGTTTAGGCCTATTGCAGGAATTACTATTCCTGTAGGAGAAAAATTGGATGATATTATTTCAGAGTTTCCTGCTTCAGGTCAGTGGGGTAAATTTGCAGCAGGAGCGATTAGAGAATCAAAATTAAAAATAAGAGATCAATTATTAAAAACAAAAGGTCCTAAACTTATTGCTTTAAGAAATAATATTTTAAAATTTGTAGATTCAGGAGCCATGGAGCTAGATGAAGCTATGGGTGTTTCAGCAACCTATGAAAGAGCTCCGGGTTATACTGAACTTGGTCAAGTAATTAAAAAAAATATTAATCAAGCTAAAAGAACAGAAATTGATAACCCTTTTTCTAGATTATTTTCAAAAGTAGTTGCGGGAGAAACTAATCCTACCATTATACATAATGGGGAAGAAATAGGAATAAAAGAATTTAATAAATTATCTAGAGATTTTCAAAAAATAAATAAAGTTGATACACCAATCATTGAATATAAACCTGGTCAAAAATTAGATGCTTCTAAATTTATAAAACATTTTGATAAGTTATCTCCTGAAGCACAAGTAAATGTAAAAGAACTTGCAGGTAAAGGAATTGCTTTAAGATCAGAAGCATTACCTATGCGGGCTATCTTGCTAAAAGCTGCTGAGACAAATGAAGGTGGTGTATGTCAAATATTTAGAGCTGAAGGTGGAAGAATTGGTTTTGCTGCAGGAAGTAATTGTGCAAGACAAATGGAAATGGCTTTTGACACAGACCCAGTCAGAACTACAGAACAAATTAATAAAATAAAAACAGTTCCTGAAAAAGTTAAATCTGCAGGAATGGGTTTTTTAAACTTTGCAAAAAGGGGTGGTAAGTACGGAGCGATTGCAGCAGCAGGTGCAGCAACGGCTGGTCTTGTTAAAACATTCATGAACGACGATCCAACAACTTATTTATCTAATGAAGATCAACAGAAGAATATGTTAATCTCTATGGTAACAAATCCAATTGATGATACGCCAGAAGAAAGCCCAGCAATTTTAGATTATCAATTACCTACACTTGGTGCAGTGACTGCAGCAGGAATGGTCCCTGGTGGTAAAAGAGTTTATGATGTTAGAAGAAGAGGTGGTCCAAATTTAAAACCAGCAGGTCCTGTAAGATCTGCACTGGGATTAAAAGGTGTACTTGGAAAAGGTTTAGCAGCAACTGCAACACCATTAGGTTTAGCTGCATTAGAGCCATTACATATTGCAGGTCAAATTGCACAAGGAGATTCTCCAACAGATATTGCAATTAATCCATTAAATTATTTAGGACCTGCTTTTGCTTCTGGATTAACAAAAGAAGCTACAAGATTTACAAGTCCAATGGTCTCTAAAATTATGAGAATGGGCATGAGTCCGACAGCATTAAGAGGCTTATCTAGATTTGGTGGTGTTGGTTTAGCTGCTTCGCTAGGAATTCAAGGTGTCATGAAATTTGATGACTGGAGAAACAAGCGGGGATGGTTTAGTGAAGAATAAAACTCTTGTTGCAAATATGCAACACGTAAAATGGAAGGAGATTCCACCTTTAAAGGGACCTAATTCACAAGGGTTGAATGTTCCTACAAAACAAGTTAAAACAATAGAGAACTCGGAGAATATAAATGGCAGAAATAGACAAACCATTACCAAACGTAAATACTGAAATTAAAGTACCTGGCGAAGAGGAAATCGCAGTTGCTCAAGAAGAAACAATTAAAGAGCAAGTTGGTCCTGAAGATATTGAAGTAACTCAAGAAGAAGATGGTGGTGCAACAATTAATTTTGATCCAGAAGCAGTTAACCAGCCTGGAGGAGAAAGTCATTTTGACAATTTAGCAGAATTATTACCAGAACAAACTTTAGGAAAGTTAGGTTCTGAATTAGTAGGAAATTACGAACAATATAAAGGTTCTAGAAAAGCGTGGGAAGATACTTACACAAAAGGTTTAGATCTTTTAGGATTTAAATATGAAAATCCAACTCAACCATTTCAAGGAGCTAGTGGTGCAACTCACCCAGTATTAGCAGAATCAGTTACACAGTTTCAAGCACAAGCTTACAAAGAATTACTTCCAGCAACTGGTCCAGTACATACACAAATAATTGGACTTGCTGATAGAGCAAGAGAAGACCAGTCGCAAAGAGTTAAAGAATTCATGAACTATCAGCTCATGGATGTGATGAAAGAGTACGAACCCGAGTTCGACACAATGCTTTTTTATCTCCCTCTTAGTGGCTCTGCCTTCAAAAAAGTTTATTACGATGAGCTTTTAGGCAGAGCTGTTTCAAAATTTGTTCCAGCTGACGATTTAGTTGTGCCATACACTGCTACATCTTTAGAAGATGCGGAAGCAGTTGTGCATGTAATTAAAATGTCAGAGAACGATTTAAGAAAAAAACAAGTTGCAGGTTTCTATATGGATGTAGAATTAAAACCTGGTTACAATCAAGAAACAGAAGTAGAGAAAAAAGAAAGAGAACTTGAAGGAATTAAAAAAACTAGAGACGAAGATGTATTTTCTATTATAGAAATACACACGGATCTAGATATTGAAGGTTTTGAAGATAAAGATTCAACTGGTGAAACAACTGGAATTAAACTTCCATACATTGTTACCATTGAAATGGGAAATAGACAGATTCTATCAATTAGAAGAAACTATAAAGTAGATGATCCACAAAAAAATAAAATAGATTATTTTGTTCATTTTAAATTTTTACCTGGATTAGGTTTTTATGGTTTTGGATTAATTCATATGATAGGTGGATTGTCGAGAACGGCAACTACTGCATTACGTCAACTACTTGACGCAGGAACTTTAAGTAATTTACCGGCAGGATTTAAACAAAGAGGAATCCGTGTTAGAGATGAGGCACAAGCTATACAGCCTGGAGAATTCAGAGATGTGGATGCACCTGGAGGAAGTATCAAGGATGCATTTATGCCATTACCATTTAAAGAACCATCTGCAACTTTATTGCAGTTGATGGGCATAGTGGTACAGGCAGGGCAACGATTTGCCGCCATCGCTGACATGCAGGTCGGGGACGGCAACCAGCAAGCAGCTGTTGGAACGACTATAGCTCTCTTAGAACGCGGTTCAAGGGTCATGTCGGCGATTCATAAGCGACTTTATGTGGCGATGAAGAGTGAATTTAAATTATTAGCAGGAGTTTTTAAACAATACTTACCACCAGAATATCCATATGACGTTGTTGGTGGACAAAGACAAATTAAACAAACAGATTTTGATGACAAAGTTGATATTTTACCTGTTGCAGACCCAAATATTTTTTCTCAATCACAAAGAATTTCAATGGCACAGACAGAATTGCAACTTGCAATGTCAAATCCTAAAATGCACAACCTTTATGAAGCCTATAGAGCAATGTATACTGCGATTGGTGTAAAAAATATTGATAAAATTTTGCCACCACCGCCTCAACCTACTCCAATGGACCCGGCAACTGAAAATATTTTAGCAATGAGCGGAAAACCGTTCCAAGCTTTTAAAGGACAAGACCATCAAGCGCATATTACAACCCATTTAAACTTTATGGCGTCTAATATTGCACGAAATTCACCTCCAGTTCTTGCTGCATTAGAAAAAAACATTTTTGAACACATTTCTATGATGGCACAAGAGCAATTAGAGGTAGAATTTAGAGAAGAAATTCAAAAATTGATGCAAATGCAACAAATGGTACAACAAAATCCAATGTTGCAGCAAGATCCACAGGTACAACAACAGATTATTACAATGTCTATGAATTTAGAGTCAAGAAAAGCCAAATTAATTGCAGAAATGACTCAAGAATTCAAAGATGAGGAAAGTAAGATCATGGGTGAATTCGGAAATGACCCAATTGCTAAGTTAAAAGCAAGAGAACTAGATTTAAGAGCTATGGATGATGAAGTTAAACGTGAACAAGGCCAAGAAAAGATTGATTTAGACAAATCTAAGCAATTAATGGGTCAACAACAGTTTGATGAGAAACTAGCTCAAAATGAAGAATTAGCTCAGTTAAGAGCTGATACCTCAATACAAAAACAGGCCATGTCTCAAGATGCTAAACTGCTTAACGACATGATGAAACAAGAAGACGTTAAGATCTTGAAAGGGCCTAGAAGATAGTATACAAACTAATAAGGAGAAAACTATGGGAAAAGGAAAAACATTTTGGACAAAAAACAACCCTAACTATGTTGGTAAAGTTGTATCTGAAACGCCTAAAGCGGATATGTCAAATACACTTAATGTCAATAGCGATGGTTATGGAAAAGAAGTAGAAGTTAAAATGCCTCTTGGTCAACCGACTGTAAACAAAGTTGGCGGACAAAGAAGAATGTTAGCATCTAAAAAGTCTAAAGTAAGTTGGTACTAGTATGTGGTTTAGTGCTATTAAGTTAGCGATAAACGCTGGAAGTAAAATTTACGCTAACAAGCAAAAGGCAAAAATTGCAATGTCTGATGCACAGGTATTGCATGCAGAACGACAAGCTCGTGGTGAGGAAGCTTACCAGGGCAAACTTTTAGAAGCCCGTCAAAACGACTACAAGGACGAGGTCGTTCTTGCGATTCTCACGTTGCCAATTTTGGTGCTCGCCTGGGGGGTCTGGTCGGACGATCCGGCTGCTATGGAGAAAATAAAAACCTTCTTTGAGCATTTCCAGGCACTGCCGACCTGGTTTACAAATTTATGGATTCTTGTCTGCGCCAGCATTTTTGGTATAAAGGGAACACAGATCTTTAGAAATGGCAAAAAATAAAGATGGACATTAATTAACAATTTACATATAAGGATTACATTATGGCTAAAAAGAAAAAGAAGTGGAAAAAAAGATTAGGCAAAGCGTTACTTGCTGGAGCTGCTTTAGCAGGTGGTTTAGCATTAGCTAAACGTAGAAACAGAGCAGCGAGCATTGCTGACAATGAAGCTAAAGAAGCTGGCTTTGGCGCAATGAGATTAAAAGATTATGGTCCACACACAATTGGTAATTATCACACACCGAAACCACCGAGAGTAAGAAATACTCTTGCAAGTCCTAAGTGGAATAAAATGGATATATCAGAAGTAGACATGGATTATGTTGCACCAAGTACAGAGAGATATAATAAACCGGATTTTGGTATGTCTTCAACTTTTTCAGGAGCTATGGCAAAAAAAGGTGGTAGAATAGTAAAGACTAAAGGCGGCGGAAAAGCTGTCCGTGGTTTAGGAAGAGCATTTACAAAGGGGAAAAAATAATATGAGACAAAATGGAGTAAGACCAGGAAGAACAAGATTCGCTAAAGGTGGCAGAGCTAAAGCTATGGGAGGTGGAGTAATGAGAAGAGATATGGCTCATGGATACTATCCTTCAGACATGGGAATGGCTGGTGGCGCTATGTATAAAAAAGGTGGTTCTGTTAAAAAGAAAAAACAGGGTTACAAAGATAGAAAAGATGAATCTATTGCTATGAGAATTCGTAAGAAAAGAACTAAGAAACAACTTAGAGCTTCTGCTAACGAATCTTACGGAAGATGGGGAAGCAAAGCTAAGAAGTCTGGCAAAATCAATAAGTAGTCATGCTTAAAAAAATCATTAAGAGAATAAAGCAATTCTTTTGCAGATGTAAAAGATTCCATAATAATCATTGTATGGACTGCGGATTGCCTCACAAAGCTTAATGACTAAAAATTGGATTCAAAAAGCTGTCAAAAAACCGGGAGCTTTAAGAAAGTCTTTAGGTATTAAAAAAGGCAAAAAAATTCCAGCGGCTAAATTAAATGCTGCTGCTAAAAAGGGTGGTAAGTTAGGACAACGTGCAAGACTTGCTCAAACCTTTAAAAAAATGAAACGAGGATAAGCACGCTATGAAATATGAGACAGGCATTATTAACAGCATTAGAAAAAAGATATAAAGCTAAGATATCTGAAGCAGACGCTACAATTAAGATTTATTTGGAAAATCCTGTAGGTATTGGGGAACACCCTCAACATTTAGATGAAATTGACAAACAGATACAAATTATAGTAGATGCTAAAGAAAAATTAGAAGAGTTAGAATCTTTTAATATACCGAGGGCGGAACTGTAATGCCATTTAAATCAGAAAAACAAAGAAGATACTTATGGAAAAAGGAACCAGCTATAGCAAGAAAGTGGACTAAAAAATACGGAAGCAAACCAGTAAAGAAAACAAAAAGGAGAAAAAAATAATGGCTATTGAAGAACATAACTTTATAGATAAAGTACGAAAAATTATTAAAATGCGACATGACGATGTTGTTGCAGCCTTGGCATCAGGTGCTGTTGACAATATGGAGAAATATCAGTATATGTTAGGACAGATACGAACGTATCAATATATGAGTCAGGAAATATCCAGCCTGCTACAAAAAAAGGAGCAAAAAGAAAATGAAGGAACAGTTATCAACATCAACTCAAAAACCAAAGATTGAGTTACCAAATAAAGAATTAGTTGGCGTTAAAACAACTAAACAAAAACAACAAGATTTAAAATCAGAATCAGCAAAACTTCCAGTCCCTACGGGTTGGAGAATTTTAGTTTTACCTTTTAAACAAAAAGAAAAAACTAAAGGCGGAATATTATTAGCAGATGAAACAGTAGAACGATCACAAGTAGCATCGACTTGTGGTTTAGTTTTAGATATGGGCCCACATTGCTATGATAAAGAAAGATATCCAGAAGGTCCCTGGTGCAAGAAAGGTGATTGGATTATCTTTGCAAGATATGCCGGATCACGAATTAGAAT
>VTLG01010661.1_pt1 | contig 15868 bp, 9 predicted proteins | sample 4694571 | NCBI WGS metagenome assembly VTLG01 (sample SAMN12604809, study PRJNA352737) | marine metagenome | biome: ENVO:00000447; feature: ENVO:00000209|ENVO:00000569|ENVO:01000036; material: ENVO:00002151; isolation source: viral sequences binned using virsorter ...
ACTAGTTGTCTGTACCAACATACCTTTACCAGCTGCTATGGTAGTATTGTTGAGGGAGGAGTCGATCCCGTTAATTGTGACAGTAGACCCACCAAGAGTTCTACCAGTTGTACTAACGCCTGAACCATTAACGACAATACCACCAGCATCTGCAATGGAAACAATAGTACCAGCGTCATCATTAGGATCAGGGTTAGTGTTGGGGAATTTAAGTTCATCAGCAATAGGTACAAATCCGCCAACATCAGATAAAGTATTAACTATTTGATCGTTAACGGCTTTTGCAGTCGGTAACTGTACGTCAGTAGAACTTCCGCTAACCGATGTGACAACGCTTTTACCATCAAGGAGATTAAGCTCGGCAGTAGTCGAAGTAAGCTCGGTAGAACTGGCAAGAATACTAGCGGTAGCACTAGGCATTCCAGCAAGAGTCGTGAGATCCGAATCAAGCGGTTGTTTGGCATCTATCTGTGTTTGTACATTTGAAGTAACTCCATCTACATAATTTAATTCTGCAGCTGTTGCAGTAACTCCATCTAATATATTTAATTCTTCTGTTGTTACAGTAGCTCCATCTAATATTTGAACTTCTGCTGTTGTTAAGTCAGCTAAAGCAGAAGCTGTACCAGAATCCATTGTACTGAGTTCTGTTAACTCTGCGTCTAATGGTTGTGATGTAGCTGTAATATAAGCTTTTACTGATTGTTGTGAAGGAGACTTTGTTGCACTATCTGAAGAAAAATTATCTTCATCAATTAGTTCTGGTATTGTAGGTTTATTAAGTATAAAATTGTCACCAGAAGTAGAGTTCCAATCTGATTGAACATTAACTTCAGCTCCTGCAGCTATACCATCTAATTTACTATGATCAGCATCAGTAAATACGTTTGAATCAGAAGCAGCTTCTACTGCTGTTCTAATTTCAGCATTAGTTGGGTTTGCTTGAGATCCGTCTTCCACGTTAATCATGGTACGGAGATTAGCAGGTGTAATCTCTTCTATAATACCAGCACCTGACGTATCTCTACCTAATACTCTATTAGTAGCTGAAACGTTTTGTATCTTGGCATAAGTTAAAGCATTAGCACCTATCTGATCAGCAGTTACAGCACCATCCTTAATTTTAGCTGATGTGATCTGACCATCTCTTATATCAGCTGTTACTATTTCTTGATCTACTGCTTCCTGTACTGAGAAGAGTAGTTGTGTTTCATTATTATTTAAGTCTGTTGCTCTAATAGAAGATCCTGCAGCAAAGGTGGCTTTGGATGTGTTTACATCAGTATCTCTATATACTCTTACGACTTCAGTATTAGCTGGTGTGTAGTCAGTAGGTGAAGTTTTGAAAACTACATTCGTACCAGTTACATCATAATGTGTTCCTTGAGTTTTTGCAGTACCATTCACTGTTACATGAACGTCTGACTTTTGATAATATTCAAATGGATACGAAAAGCTAGTGGTGGAGCCATTCGCGGTGTGATAAATTTCAGTTTGTTTATGTGTATGAGCCATAATTAATATTTAATACAGGCTAAAAGAGCCACGTTTCTTGGTCTTGTTTCTGTTCCACCACCTGATTGGTTTTGAACTGAAATGTTGTGGGTGTGTGGACTGTTATCATCATCTACAGTTATGGTATGAGTATGAGCGCCTTCTTGTTCTGCTCCATTAGCTTGAAATGATCCGTGACCAAAGAAATTCCTTGAAGCACTCCAACTATGATTAGATTGCCGCTTCGCGAGACGAACGCCTAGGGATCCACTGGAATCATTATCCTCATGATATCTTAATTGGTGGTTATGGTCTCCAGCTGAACTAGAAGTAGCAAGGTGTGTGTGAGCACCATCAGTACCAGTAGTTGCTACGTGATTATGACTTTCTGCTTGTTGACTTTGTGTAGAACGTATAACACGTGATCCATCTATATTTCTACCATCATCATATCCTCTAATAAATTCACCACGTAAATCAGGTAGTGAACCACCTATGACAGCGTATAATCCAGAGTAATCAGCAGCAACACCTTGTACAGTACCACTACCGTTTGGTATGCTATCTCCATTACACTTTAAATATCCTGTAGGAGCTGAAGTACCAGCATACCATATGACAGTACCTGCGGGTGTGAATCCTGATCCTGCAACGGTTGTCTGATTGATCTTAGTAGGTTCTACAGCATTGTTAGCTATAAGTGCTGTTAATATAGAATTATCTGCAATTTTATCTGATGTTACAGCGTCGTTCTGTATTTTAGAATTTATAACTGCATTAGCTGCTAGTTGTGCTGCAGTGATAGCTAAGGTTGCTAGCTTCTCACCAGTAATACTAGCGTCTATAATTTCATTAGTTCCAACACTATCATCAGCCAGATTAGCTTGTTCAATAGCATTGTTCTGAATAACCCAATCAGTTGAACTGTTAACCTGTATATCTCCTTTGTCCCCTAAAGAGAAAGATACAGAGCTATCATCTTTTAATGTGCCAAACTCTTGAGCAGCGTATAGTAATTGAGTATTATTCTCATTAAGGTCTGTAGCTCTAATTGAACTACCAGATTGATAGGTGGTTTTAATTGCATCTATATCTGTATCTCTAAAGATACGGATAGTAGCATTGTCAGCAGGAGCAGTGTTAAAGTTAATAACAGTATTTGCTCCTGACTGGACAATAGTATAATGTGTGGTAAGAGACTGAGTTACTCCTCCTAACTGTACCCTTAAATCAGCAGTAGTCATAAAAGGGAAGGTAACAGAGAAGTCCCTGTTACCAGTTGTAGTTTGAGTATAGGTCTTCTCTGTTATGTATGCCATTATTTAGCCATGTTAAGTGTTTCCTGTAGGCCAGAGTCTTCAAGTACTTGATCAATATTACCAACCCTTTGCTTATAATCAGAATTTTTCTTCTCATACTCACGTTGCCTTATATTGGCTTTAATCAAAGGTGGTAAATTATTTTCAGCCGCACGTTTAGCTTGAGCATAAGCTTGAGTAAGTCTATTATAAATATCTCTATATTTACCGATATCTAAAATATCTGACCCAATAAATCCTCTCCTTTGAGCTTGAATAATATTAGTAAAGCCTTTATATGTTACACCGTTTGGAGCAGTATAAGTAAGTCTATTAGCATCCTTCATAATTTCATTTATCTTTTTCTTATAAAAACCCATTTTACCTATTTCAGTATTGATAGCTGTTACTTCATGATTCTCTAGAACAACACCACCTGAACTCATTCTCAGAGTAGGGTTACTATTAAATTCAATATCAATAAGGAATTGACGTTCTTTAGATGGTAGGCTAGTAACTTTAACTGGCCCTCTATTCCATACTCTAAGGAACCAATTATCCTCTCCACCAATTTCTTTACCATCTATAGGATCAACTACAGCAGGTAATGCACGTTCAGGGTCAAAAGCATCTAACCAAGCATTTCTGTTTCTTAAATTATCATCTAATTCAGAACGAATTTGACGTAATTGAGGATACATTATTTTACCTAATTCATTTCTCCAACTACCTAAAGGTACTAAATTATTACCAAAGTTTGATACCCATCTAGAAGCAGCGGCACCATTCCCTTGTAGTACATCATACATAGGTTCTAATTGAGAGAGAACTGATCTATTAGTAACAGCAGAACCTAATACAAACATAAGTTTATTATATAAATCTTCCTGCATACCAACTGATAAACTATCGAAATTATCTACAACATCAATAGTTAAAGATAACCAGTCACCTATTGGACCCATCCAATCATAACTAACTTGTTTATTAGTACCAGGAACCTTACAAGATTTACGTTTCCAGCCACTTCTTACACGCTGTCTTTGAATAGATTTATTATAGTGACCATTACCAGTACATCTATCACCAATAGCAGCAAAACCAGCCATAGTGACAAATAGACTACCTATAGCAGCTTTACCTTTTACTTCTGCTCTTAATGTTTCAAAGGTTTCCATTGCAAAATCATCAACTGGTTTACCTTTACTTTTTAAGAACTCAGCTATTTCATCGAATGCAAAATCACTAGTTTTTTTCCTACCTAATGGTCCCCATAATTTATGATAATCAGCAGATAAGATACCTGCAGGACTCCACTTACCAAATGTATCTATAACGTTTGCAGTAGTTCTAGGGAACCAAATGAATGTTCTAGCAGCTGGGAATCGTTTAATTAACTCATTCATACCATCTACAATAGGCGAGTCAGCATTTAAAGCTATCTCACTTGTAGCAGCATCTACAGCATCATTACTAATCATCCCATTAGAATCAAACCATTTATTATAAACTTCATCTACAGCAGCTTGGAAATTCTTAGGATTTATCTCATCACCTGATTGAGCAAGTTTATTAAAAGCTATATACTTAGCTTCTGTATTAGCCATGACTGACTTAGTAAATCCATCAAGTGCTGTCATGGAGTTACCTCCAAATCTAAGTAATGGGTCTTGTGCTAAAGCATCTAGATCTTCATAGATACTAAGCATCATCTTACCACCTAGTTCACCTTTGGATTCAGCAGCATCTGCCCATGCTCTTAAAGCATTTAAACCTTTCTCTTCTTGTAAAGCAATATCACTACGCATTACATAACTAACTTCTTTAGGATTATTTGATGCTTTCCTAAAGACCAATCTCATATGATCGGTAGCTTTTTGTAAGGTATCATCTAATGCAAAATGGGCTACCATAGCTTTTTTAGCTCTAGCAACATCACCTTGTAATACAGCTCCTGTTACAGTAGCCATACCTTTACCTAATAAACCAGTTAAGTTACCTACTCCAGCAGCAGCGGGAGTACCCATAGCAGATAACATAGAGTTAAATATGTTACTGAACATAGTTTTATTAACTATGGAAGGTACATTAGGATTACCATCATAGATTGCTTTCTTAAATGTAGATAGATTATCAGCTGCCCATTCGTGTAGTTTAAATAAAGTATCTACATTACCATCAGTAAATTCATTAGCTAATAGTAATGGTCTAAGGAATTCAGGATTCTCTCTAGATACAGCTTTTAATGTATTAGTCCATTCTTTAACTTTAGGTATAATCTCTGTCATTTTAGCAGTGCTACTATCTAAAATAGTATCAGCAGCTGCATTCATAATACTAGCATCACCAGTATCTACAGCAGATTGCCAAGCTCTCATCTTAGCAAACATAGAACCAGCTTCAAAGTTAGCTAAACCTTTCTCTACCATTAATACTTCTAGACGGTCTGCCATTAGATCAATAGTTCTAAGAACAGAGGCACCATCTTCCATAAGTCTAGCACCTTCAGAGAAGTCAGCAACTTGCCCAGCTTCTGAAGTAACTAAGTATGCTCTAGCTTTCTGAGCATCAAGGTCTAACATCTGAGCTTTTAATTCTTTAACAGCTCTATTAATACCTTTCTTACCTACAATTCTAACTACTGAATCATCTACTGATCTCTTAAATTCATCTAAGATTCCAAGGATATCATCAGGTTCTACTCTAGGATGTAAGAGTGTAGCTGCTAAAACTCTACCAGCTTTATCTATCATCCGTTGAGTGATAGCTGTACCAGACCTTAACTTCTTACTGAACTTACCAGCCCTTTTAAGTTCATCTGTTAATTCACTAACAAGTGTACGATTAGTTAGGTTGTTAATTTCAAGCCCTTCTTTTCTAGCTGCTTCACTAACAATAGTACCAAGTCTACCCCAACCAGATTCAATATTATTCTGGATTTGGGCAGCATCAGCAGCTGCGCCTATAATACCATCATCATCTTTAGTTCTAACTAAAGTCTCACCTTCATCAAATAAAGGCCAGTTAGGAGGCTCTTCTCCCCTACTAATATAATATTCACTAAGTTCATTTAATGAATTCTCTTTCCTAGCATAATTTCTAAGAACAGAATCTTCTGTTATATTATCAGAGAATTTAATATCTGTAAATTGATCTCCAACTTTTATTTCTTTACCAGAGGAATCTAGAAATTGACGAGTCTTTGAAATACTTCTACCAGCTTTTGTTAGGTGAGCTATACCTTCAATAATACTAGCAAAGATACTAAAGATAGCACCTTCGTTAACATTCTTAGCACGTTTCTCACCTGCTGAATCGTCTTCATTTGTAGCTATACTGTTAGGTATAAATTGAAATGTTCTAGGCCAATAGTTCTTAAGAACACCCAGCAGGTTATCATCCTTCTGGTTTTGTTCTGCTACATAATCAACTGCAGCACCACTACCTACATCAATACCAAACTTAGCAAAGTATTGAAATGATTTAGTATTACCTAGTTTCTGTAACCAAGGTGTTGCTGTACCTGCTGCATGTATCTTAGAGCCAGCATTCAATGCCATACTTCTAAGGCCAAGGGATGGTATAACTAGTCCTGATATATTACGTACAGCTGTGTGCATATTGCTTTCGTATGCAGGTAGCTTAGGTATATTAAATGTATCACCTGCTGAAGCAAAGTTGATGGTATCTATAACAGTGTCTGAAAGACCAACAAGAGGTGCTAACCCTTCGTATGTACTACGTGCTGTACCTTCAATTGTGTCTTGTACGAAACCTAAAGCACCTGGTCTTTGAGCAGGTTGTCCGGCTTCTATCCTATCCTCGTAGACTTGATCCATACCACGGATTCCGCCCGTGGATTCTTCTTCCGTAGAAGGTGCTGAAGTGTTCTCTGAGTTTACACCCGTAGGTGCATCCAACTCTTTTAGAGACTCTTCAACATCAAGCAGTTCTTCTTCCATAATGTTATTTTGGTTCTAGTAAACCTTGTTTGGTTATGTATTCATCTAAAGCTTCATCAGATGTTAGGGCAGATGCAGGGTACTTTTTAATTCCTAAAGATTTTAATCTTTGAAGTCTGTTACGTTTATTAGAAGTTTCTTCGATGACTGCTAAAACACGTCTTTGTTGGTTAGTTGAAAAATTTTCTATTCCTACATGTTGGTATAATGATAGAAGATTTTTATCCCCTGATGCTTCTATCTTTTTCCTTAAATCAATATCTAGTGTGGGTAGATTTTCAGCTAATTTATCTAACCCATGAACTTCTACTAATAATTTCGATGCTTCATCATTACCTACACCTTGAACAAAAGCATTAAGTTGACCTTTAACTAATACACTAGGTTCAACTCCTAAATAATGGGCTTTAGTTAATACATCTTTCGGCCAAAATTTTAATTTACCATTTTGATCTATATTTGCAGAAATTGCTACTAACTCATCTGCTGATAAAACAGAACCTTTTGTACTAAGTAAGCGTTCTGTATCATTTCTACCTGGTCCTGTAAGATTTCTATAAGCAGAATTGATTTCATTAAATGTTTTATTTAGGTCTGAACCTGTTGTTAATTCTACCCTTCTAGCTCTATCCCAAGCATGAAAGGTTGGGAATTTATTATCAGCAGTAGAACTTAATAAACCAGCCCCAGGATTACCTTGTTTAATATATAAACCTTGTGATTCTAATAAATCATTTAAACGTGTTGTTGCTCTAGTGCCTATATCACGATCACCTTCTGGTGCTCGAAGATATTCCTCCATATAAATTCTTTCTGCTTGTTGGGTAATCCAATCTCTTACAGGATGAGCAGTTGGAGGTATAACTTGACCTTCTACTACATTTAATACAGCAGCACCTTTCAAATATTTTTCAGAGTTATCTTTAAAATCTTCTGGAAAATTATTATCATTTTTAGATCGTTTTAAATTATCAAGCTTCAGTTTCATTTCATTTTGAAGCTTAGTATTTTTAATAGTACCGTCTGTTAAATGTTCTTCCTTTAAATCACCAGTAATAAACCGTCTAATGATTTCATCTTTCTCTTGTTTATAATAGTCAGGATGTTGGAATTGAAGTTTTACATTTTCTAAAGCTCTATATTCTTTACTATTGACATCAAAACCATTATCTTTTAAAAACGCTAAAGCTTCTGCTTTTGTTGTTTCAGTAAGTTGATTAGATGCACCTAAAGCCATATAATGATTATATCTTGAATCTACAAACCCTTCATGAGCTGTTACTGTTGCCGTATTTTTTGCATCAATTATCTTACCAATACGATCAAAGGCTTCTTCATTAAGTAAAACTTTACCCCAAGGTCCAGCAGGTACATCTCCTCCATGTAGTCCGTTTCTTATATAACCTAACTCCTCTTGGCTTAGACTTCCTTTAGCTGCTTGCATAACTAAAAAGTTTTCTAATTTTCTCTTACCACCAGCATAATCTTTCTTATCATTTACTATAGGAGTAAAAGTTTCAAGTTTATCAAGTGTGAATTTTGCCCAAGCATTATCATCTCTACCAAACTTTATCCTAGTATTATCAATATCTTTTTCAAACTTTTCATTATCTAGTGTAAGTCTATCTACTGTATATGTAGTACCTGCAACAACACCTTGTGTTTCTGCTTGTGTTTTAATTTCAGTACCAAATTTAGTATAAACAAAATCACTATCAAGACCTAACTTGTTAAATTTACCAACTATAAATTCAGCATAATCTTTACTAACAAGTTCAGGATGTTTACCTATATTAGATTCCCATTTTAATTTATCTTCTGGTGACATTCCAGAAAGATGTTGAGAATATTCTGTCCATGATGCTTTAGTTAACCATTCACTACCTAAATATTCTCTATGCTTGAGTAGTTCGTCAGGTGAAGCATCTATTAAATAATCATGATATGCCTGGTCAATATTTCCAGCAGCTAATTCAGCTTTAACTCTATCTTTAAAACCTTCTCCTAATATAAGTGCACCTTTTTCATTTTCTGTATATTTAAATAGAGCATCATGATCTACGTTAGGATTCATTATCCTAAACGCATCCTGTCTATTCTTATCTTTATTTTCTTCCTTGGCTTTCGATTGTTTATTTGCTTGTACTAATTGAGCACCAACTTTAGTTGTCTTTAATAAAGTATCTAAACCAGTTTTAACTAAATCAAGTTGGGTAACACCTGCATCAGTATCTCTTAAATTTTGACTATGTATTTCTTGTTCTCTTCCCCAAGCTTCAATTTGTCTCTTGGCTTCTTCTACTCTTTTAGTTAATGGATCTACAAAGTTTGTAACTTCTGTAGGTACATATTGTCCTTTATATAACATTATACTACCTCCTTAAATTGTACATCAATGAGATTGTAATTAACACCAAGGAATCCATTAGCCATAGTAGTCACTGCTTCTGGTACAACTTTCATAACATCATCAGCCATAGTACCTATATACTGTTTAGCATTACCAATGTAATTAAATTTATATATACCTAAACCAGAGATTGATTCACCTAGTTTCTTGATATTCTCTTTCAAACGTCTATCACTTGTAGCACCTGTTGAATATAGACCTAAGCCACCTGGTCCAGCAGCTCCTGCAATACCAACAACAGTTCCAAAGATGCTTAACGCATCCATCATTGATGCAGCTCCTACGTCATGTCCAACAGGTTTAGGAGGTGCAATATCAGGATGTTTAGTGAAGGCATTTTGAGCAAACATTTGCATTTGTTCTGATCTAGCTTGTCCTGCAGCTTTAGCTCCAGCCTTATTCATTTGTGATACAGCATCAGTAAGTTGCATAACTTGATCATGACCTTTCTTAAGGTACGCACCAAGATCAACAGCACTGATACGATCTGTAGATCTTCCTAATTGACCTGCTGCTTTTCGTTGATCTCCTACATTATTAGCTAAATACTCTTTCCAGTCTGCTTGACTTTGAGTGAACATCTGGTCTACAAATTGACCATGTTTCTCCTGCATATCTGTATAGAAATTAGCTAACTTTAGATTGCTAGCATCTATACCTTGTTCATACTGGATGCGTTCGACTTGAGTCAAACTTAAGTCTTGCATCCATTTTCGCTCTCTTACTTTGAGCTTATGCTCATAGTCTCTTTTTAGCTGCTCGTTAGCAGCCCTAGCTTTAGCACCTAAGCACACGGCAAAACTCTATAAAGGTTAATTGGTTGGGTCCATGTTTAAATTCTCTAAGAAATTTGAACCCTAAAAATTGAAGCAACTTTAGATGTACTTTGTTACGTTTATCTACGATCTGTCCTCCGTCATCTACTCCAGCCATACCTGCAGTCTTGCCGTTAGGCACTACGAAGTATACACAGGAGGGTTTCTGAACAGCATCAATAAGAGCTTCTTTTGCATCTACACCATGACCCTCTTCGACCTCACGACGGTCAGCAGGTAGTAGATTAGAGGCCACTTCTAAAGCAGCCTCCATTGTAACTGGGTGAATATATTTAGACAAGTTTGTAATTCTGGTTGGTGTAATCTCCTTCCCATGTCATTGAGTATAACGTAGCAGGAGTTGGATGTGTGGATTTAAAAGTAATAGTTAAGTTTTTATTACGTTCATAGGTTGGTATAACTTGAGTGGCTTGCTCATTAATCTGTACTCTGTTTGCAGAATATTGATCAGAAATAGTAGGTTCCCACGTTTCAGTATAAGATGGTTTACCTGTTCTATCAATAGTAGTAGTATATAAACCATTAGCTCCGAAGTTAAGTTTAACTCTATGTATAACTAAAGACCCATTTAACAATGATCTCCACTGATCTCCTATAGGTTGTCCATAATAGATAGTAGGGAATTGTACTTCCATATCAAACTGATAACCAAGTACTATATTATTAGCAGGTGTTACATCGTCACCAGTACTACCATCTTCTACATATTGTGGATCATATGTTTTCCAGTTACCAGGTAGACTTACTTTAGTAACACCACTCTCTTGATAAGTAGATACATTCTGAGAGCGTCCTTGAAATGTTAGGTCTGATGCACTAGGTACTACGTATACTGCTAACTGCCCTGTTGTTTTATTAAACCCTGTAGGTAAATTAAATGTGGTTCTATCATTAGCCTCATCATATGCAGATAAGGAACTAGATGCAACTATAGTACTGTTATCCAAATGAATTCTATATGTAATATCATCACTTGTATCAGAGGTAGTTCCTTGATTATCTGTTATTTCTCTTTCACCATCATCTATCTTAAGTGAGAATTTTTGTAATACATCTTTACTGGAATTTCTAACAACCACATATAAAGCATCATCTAGTACTGCATGGTGTTGTATATCACCCATCAGTTCCCAAGTAAACCAAGCTGATTGTAATCGTTGTTCACTTGTATTAAAATATTTATAACCGTATAAAGTAGTAGTACCTTTTTTACTAAAGAATATATAACCATTCTCTCTAGAGTTAGATATTAATTCTAAATCTTTATCGAATAATTTACTTACAATCTTTGTCTGATCTACAACAATTGGCTCACCTTCTCTTAGTATTTTAGCTACTTCCCAGAATCTAGAATACTTACCAGCATTGTCTAAGAAACCTACGGTAGTACCTAATGAAATAGGATTAGTTTTAAAATTAAAATTATAATTAGATAAGGCATTAATTTTAGCAGTCTGAGGACTTAGTACATCAGAGTCTGTAGTCAACATAAACTGTTGAGTCTTGGTAAATAAAACTAAACCAGAGTTAACTTGTATACCATCCCATACTATTGCAGGTTTCTCAGAACTACATGATATATCAATAACGTCTGTTGCAGTATATGTTATAGCAGATCGAGGCCAGAAGTTATAGAAATCCCCAGGTCTAGATAAGATAACATTCTCATCACTGAGCATTACCATTCTATTCCTAAAGAAGATCATCTTATTAATCTTCTTACCTATAAAAGAAGGTTCAGGTACTGTTGTAGTATTACCACATGTACAAGAATCCCATAAGATTTGATCTACAGTGAAGGTACCATCAGCCTGCCTAACTATTTGTATAGGCATCTTACCTTGATCTATAGTTATTTTCCTATCAGGAGCTGCACACTCTTCCCATACACCAGGACCATCACGATTATTATCTCCATAGAATTTTACATAATGATCATCTTCAGTTGCATGGCTGTTTTTAATTTTAACTACATAACCATGTTTACATTGAGTAGGTAAATCAGTTATATCATTAACCTCATCAGTAACAACATTAAGTAATTCTCCAGTTGGAGAGGTAACATTAAATGCAGTACCATTTGTAAGGTATATACCATTACCTATTATCTGTACTTCTGTTGAATCAAATTCACTTGTTGCTATAATATCTGTTTGAAGATCACCAAGTATACTTTCAGCTGTAACAGTTGTCTTTGTATCAAATGATGTAGGAGTAGGGCGAATAAGGCCAAGATTAGCTTGGACTTCTGAGGTACTTACCTCATCAATAGTTATTTTATAGTAAGCATCTTTCATCCATACATGGAAATAATCACCCTTTACCCATCCTGTACCACCATATAATAAATCATGAGTAGTAGTATATCTACACTTATATGTTACATCAGAACCATCTCCATAAGGTACTGATTGACCTATGTTTGATATCCTAAAGTATAGGTTTGATCTCCCTGTAGCTCCAGCGTTATTAACACTAATATTATAAGTATAGTCACCAGATATAGCACCAGTATCAGTTAGTGAATCACCACTACTACATGCAAAAATACGAGTAGCAATGTTAGGGCACCAAGCATCTCTACCATCCCCAGCACTATCATCACAGAAACTACCACTAGTAAGTCTAGAACTTCTAGCAACCATAGCACCAGAACCATTACAGTAATTATTACTAGACTTAATTAGATCAACAGAAATTCTAGTAGCTGTAGTAACTGTAGTAGTGTTGGTATTATTAAATAAATTTAATGCGTATTGATTAGCGTAAGCAACCTTCTTTAATTCTACAAATGCCTCATGAGGCCTAGCAGGAGCTGTAGTAGAATCCATTTCTACTGTCTTAGTCCGATTAACTACATATGTATAATCGTTAAGAGTCAGTGTTTGTATATCTTCATCATCAGTATGTGTTAAATAATTAGTTAAGGCTGTTGCAGTACCGCTATCATAAGTAACAGTTTTCTCTGAACCATCTAAGCAGCTCCACATTTTTAACACACCTGCCCTTGAGATCTGTCCTATATACTGTTCGTTTTCATCTCTATAGTAATGAAACCATCTACCATTAGTGGAAGAGTTATTAGATCCATCACTTAATGATCCAATTAATTTACCACCTGGTCGTTTCATTAAGCCTTGAATTAAATCAGGCATTACATTTTTTGCAGTAACTAATTGACCAGGCCTTTTTACTGAATCTGGTTGTTGAGATATCCCATTATTATAATTAGGGATTGTTTGTGTAATACTTGCCATTAGCGTCTCAGTGCATTATATGGTTGATAAGCTGTGTAGTTACTATCATGTGGGTTACCGAAGAAAGAAGGATCAGCCTTATCACATTCGTACTCAAGACAAGCTGCTCTAGATTTGAATTCGTCTTCCTTCAATAGTTGAGCAAGCTGTGCGTTTGATACGAGCTGGGTAGCAGCCCTTACAGCAGACCTGTAGGTTACGTAACGTTGGAATGGGTTAGGAAGATCTTCAAAGGCGTACAGCGTCACTAGATCAAGGTACAGCGTGGCTGTAAATACATCAGTATGATTTACTAGATCATATAATCTACCATTACGTTGTACTACATCCTTAGAGCGATCCTTCAAGCCGTCGTGGATGTCATATCTTAATGCGTTATTAGGTATAGTTATATATCCATTAGCATCGGGGTCGGTAGCTATATGATATTCAGTATTAAAATGCCAACCTTCGTTCTGTACATCTTTATTAACTTCATTCAATATATTATATATAAATCCAATCTCAGGATTCTCATAGTTGAGAGTTGTAATTGGTGATTGACCGATAGCTCCCAAGATTGAGTTCACTGCGGATAGTTCGGTATCGGTGTCAATTGTCGAGGTAGCCATAGGTATAAATTTTTGTTAATAAAAAAAGGAGGGCGTGAGAACCCTCCATAAATAATAATTAGAAAGCAGCGTTTCCTGAAGAGCCTACTGCAGCACCTGCAATAAGTTCTACACAAGCAGCTGGATTCAGATAGTCGGCTCCCATAGCCAAGCGTCCTAGAATGACGTCGCCCTGATAAATCACGGATACATCACCACTTGTTACTTGTACTTGAGGTCCGATTGCTTCGACAACACCTGCGCCTTCCTTCTGGAAGATAAGTCCACAGCTGTTAGCGAATTCTGTCTCTTCACCGTACTCGTTATTGATTCCAGTTACGTCAGCTGCAGCATCTTCAATAGCTTCACCAACGAATGAGCCAGTGTTGCCAGGAGAAGTTACCCCAGGGTTAGTAGCAGAAGCAGAACCATACTTAGTACCGTACTGACTCATGAACGGAATGTTCATAGACTTGAAGATCTTGATGCCTGCAATCTCTATGATTCCATTACCGCCCTGCAAAGCAGTACCTTGTACGTCCCTGTTAACAAGACCATTAGAACCAACAGCTTGTATCAATTCATAATATTGTCTTGGGTTTAGGACGCCCACACGTCCGTCAGAACTAACTCCCTTCTCATCTAAAGCTGCCGCGGCATCATAGAAGGCGTTTATTAATGACGCAGATACATAAGCATCAGCACCACTATTGTTAGTACCTACTCGGATTTGTGTTCCACCTGGTTCAACAAAGTTAGTCTTTGTGATAGGTGATGCAGCTCTAGCTCCACGTGCAACAGCACGGAACACTAGTCTGTCATATTTCTGAGCAAGAGCATATCCAATCTTCTTGGAAATCTCTCCTCTCAATTCATAGTGCGCAAGAGTCTCATCTAATTCATAAACAAATGCACTTGAGATAAGGAGATCATCAACAGTGATGGTCTTCTCAGCTACTGGGGGTGCACCGTCAGAGTTACCTAGTATGCTGTTTCCTGGCGTATGAAATTCAGCTTTGGTATGACCCGTGTAGATGAACTGCAATGATTTGCCGTTCTTTAGGGTTCTCTTTGTGACGAGATCTCTGGCTATAGCATTGTACTCAAAGCCTTTGAACATCTCACCTGAGAATAGCTTGAGATACAGTGCCCTTCTGTCGCCGGTACTATTGGCAGCACCTGGCATGGTTACCGACGCTTGATGCGCGGTACTCTGTTGAGCCATGATCTAAAATAAAATAATGTATGTATAAACAGTCTTCGATCGATCAAAATTGTGGTCTATCCCACCGTCTAGACGGCTAATGGTATCCTGCGTACAGGGCAAAAGCCAATGAAAGAGAGGTCCGTCTCTGAGGTGCCTCTCCTCCTATTCAACCTGTTAGAGCTTCCTCTAAAGAATTGTATTCTACCTCTTCTTCATCAACACCTGGTGGTTGAACATCACTTGGATTAGTATCGAGTGGTTCCCTGATATCTACCTCAACAGGTGGTGATTCAACAGAAAAGGACGTTACAGAAGCGGGTGCTGCTGAACTTTGTTGTGACATTAATAGTCCTCGCAATCTATTACAGGACATTCTCTACAATGCTGATGTTCAGTCATGTGTAGAGTTTCTATGAATATGAAAAAGGCTAGCAGTCCGAAGAGTGCCAGCCATAATTCATTTATCTTCATCAGAAGCTATACTTAGCTCCGATTTTTGTTGACCAGTCGTTGTCTACGTCATCGTCGGGAGTAGTAATTACTGCCACTTCTCCGTAAACATTGAGCTTTTCAGTAGCATCTACTGATGCACCTACTTTACCGGACAACTGCGTGTCTCCGTCTACTGCGTCTGAGTTGACGAGGGCTGGACCACCTTGTACATAGTAGTTTAGTGCTCCTTCAGAACCCTCGTACCCAACGTGGAAGTCGGTTGTACGACTCTTGTAGTCAGACCCTGTGTAGCTGGCGTTCGATTCTACGTTGACGTAAGGACCGGCGATAGCTGGAGTTGCTAGGAAAGCGCATCCAAGGA
>VTLG01015146.1_pt1 | contig 15868 bp, 24 predicted proteins | sample 4694571 | NCBI WGS metagenome assembly VTLG01 (sample SAMN12604809, study PRJNA352737) | marine metagenome | biome: ENVO:00000447; feature: ENVO:00000209|ENVO:00000569|ENVO:01000036; material: ENVO:00002151; isolation source: viral sequences binned using virsorter ...
TAGGTAACTGCCATCTGACCCTCAACAGGCTGATTACGGGCTTCGTAATACACGTTGAGGGCCATACAAATCAATGCTGTTTTAAGCAACATCTATTAACTCACCTTTAATGATTTCAAATTGACCTTTAAGCTCAGTATCAGCATCACCTAACCGTTTCATATAGGCTTTATTAGCGTATTCAGCTATCCGTTTGTAAGCATTATTTACTTTTTCTTCTGAAAGATTTACTTCTTTTTTAAGAAGTCTGTTTTGTTCGTTAAGCTGTTCTATAGTTTCATCAAGCTGTCTTACAGTTTCTTTTAAGCTATCATTACGTCTACGAACAATGTTTAACGTATCACTTAACTGTGATTTTATAGGCAAGTTAAGAGTATTTTCAGAAAGATATTCGTCTACTGTACCGTGTCCTTCACGTTGCATTTTCCACACACAAAACAGATTAGCACGACTGTCTAATAAGCCAGCATCAATACCTTCTTGAACGTAACTTTCATTTAACTCGTCATTTATTCTGTTAGTCATAATGTATTTCTCCTAAGTTAGAACAACTTCTGAATGAGTTTCAATCCATACCTTTGCTCCACAAGACAAAGGTTTATCAGGGCTGTACTTAATTTTACACGGCCCTAATACTATAACATCATGTCCGTATTCGTTGGACTTGTATGTTTTAACTGTGATAACTGGGTTACGTTCACCAGTTTTAGAGTTCCTTTTTATAATATGTTGATTTATATGAATTACTTTTTTCAAGGTACAATTCCTTTTAAAAAAAACATAGAAAGGGGATCAGGCTTTCTTATTTAAGCCTGACCCGTCCAATATTATTTAAAGTTGACCATTAACTATCAGTGCTGAAATAAGGAAAACAAATATCCAAATCCAGAACGTACCATAGCTCATCATCTACTTTAAACCAGTGCGGCATGTTGTTCGAGATGACGAAAAGACTGAGAACTCAGCCATTTTTGTACCTCAAATTGCCGTGTTAAAAGTGTTTCATTCCAGTGATTATTGCCTGTATCCCGTGTAGGAAACCTCTCTGAAGAATGAGAAGCGTAAGCAGTTAACGCACTGACAACAGCCCATAAATTTTGACCCCTATTTGCAGCTTCTTTTGCATATTGATCCATAAATTTATCAGCTTTTCTTTCTCCGACTCCTTTTAAACTCTCGAAAAAAGTCTTAACATAAGGCACCATAATCTGAGATTCAGCCCATTTTTGGTAAACCTTTACTGAAGAATCATAATGCTCAAGAGCATGATCAACAGAAGAAAGAAGATTAGTGAGATCAAAGCCACTTGTTCTTTTTCTCGAACTTGTGTCATAAGATCCCGAAATCATACCATTTGAGCAGTACTCGTCAATCTCACCTGTAATGATTTGGCATCTACTGCTACCATCAAAACAGTTACGGCCAATAGACCGAAAGTTTATTGTTGAAACAGAATTACCTGCCTTCAGTTCCGTCGTAAGAGTAGGAAATATCCACTCTCTAGTACACCTCGCACCGTTAAAAGAAGTTAAGTCCTTTCTTTTGATAGGAATATCTCCAAATTTATGAAAAAGTGCGTTTTCTATCCCACCAAAAAACGTTTTATTGTCAACAAGAGTGTAAGAGTTTTCTTTATGATGTCCTAAATACTGATCTGTATCAGTACGAAAGACACCAACAGACTTTCCGGCTCTGTGATATTCACGTTCTCCGTACTTATACACACCAGAGTAAAGAGGACGTAGTTCAGTTTCAAAATACAAGTCCGAATCATGTGGGACTGTACCAAGAGTGGTTGTAGGCATGTCTAGCATTTTATAAATCTCCTTTTAAAGCTGCTAGGTTCTGATTTAACAGTCTTTTGTACTCTGTTATCGGGACTGCTGTTACGAATCTGTTAGTTCTTTCATCTACAATAGATAAAATTCTGTAAATTCTAACAGATCCACTTGACCGTATCAATTGAAATTTTGAATAGTAAAATTGGTGGCCTTTCTTACGTCCAGAAAGATCCAATCTTACCATACCGATACGGTGGGAAAGGTTAAAAATAACCTTTTCAAATCTAAGAGGTTCGTGTTCCCTTTTAACATGTGGATAACGTTGAATTAACCTTTCTCTAAAGTGATCAGATACGACTATTGGTGTCAAAATGCTTCTCCCTTTCGTTTAAAAAGTCATTAATAACTTCTATTTCTATCTCGTTAAAAGGCTGATTTGCTATCCCTTCAACCTCCTTTGCAAGCAGTTCTGGGACTTCAGAATGGCTTTTAAAATTAAAAGATTTCTGTTTATTTTCCACAATAGTGTGAAACATATCGTAGAAATTAGTTTGAAGATGTTTCAAAAGATCATCCATATCAATCAATGCTCCTTATAGATTTTATGTTTTACAGAAATATCCCAGCAATCCCTGCAAGGGCCGCAAGTATTGTCATACTGATCAGAAGGACAGGTGTACTTTCCGTTAGACGAAACACTACTTGAACAAACAGATTTAGGAAGACCTTTTAAGTTCAATTTATGTTTATTTTTAACGGGACTACTTATCCTGATTGTTAAGTTTTCGGGTATTTCAAAGTCAAGAAAACGATTTGCTGTTATATCTCTGACCATTTTTATTTCTTGCGTAGGTAGCCAGAATGTGATTTTAGGAAGAACGTGTGCTATCCAAATGATGTCCATTAACATCTTTCTGTTAAGAACGTCACCACTGTCAAGCCACCTAAAATAAGGTTCAGAAGGGTTAGTGTAGTGCGAGATCATACGGGCCATTGCATACTTCCAGTGAGGATGAAATACACCCACAAGTCTCTTTACCTGACCGTGTTTACAAGAGTCGTAACTGTAATTACCACGTTCATCTGCATAACAAATACTGCAAGGTGAGTCAGGGTTTTTAGCCAGTTTTTGACCAGTAGAACACCCATAATTCAAAGGAAGTGCAAAGCCCAGCATCTTACAGTAAAGAGGAACCCATTTGGCTTCACAGGCTGGTAAACCGTAAGTCTTACACGGCATTTTATCAGCATTTCCTAACGAACCGATGATAGATTTGGCCTCTTTCAAGGTCATTTCCGTAACAGTTTTAGGAAGGACACTCATCTATCTGCCCCTCTTTGTGACCTGTAATTCTTCACATAAGAACGGGTAGATCTATGTTTGAAATAGTCAAAAAGGTCATCCGAATACATGTACATATACAGCCCTAAGTCTTGTTTTGGAATGATTCCATGACGTACAGCACGGTCAAACAGTCTCCTTACTGAATGATGAGTTTTATATGTTCTCATTTTGTTTCTTCCTTTTTTCTAAAGATATCTTTGTACCAAGTCCCATCCTTTTTCCTTATCGGAAACCAAATAGAACGATTAATATTCTTTGGATTTCTAACAATATCTTTGTCAGACGGACGGTAGCCATCAAAGAAAAAGCTGTCATTAAGGTCTTCGTGCCTCATGTATTTCTTAGCGGCAGTCAGACTTTTAAAGAAATAGTTATCCACAAACCACAACGATCCCTTTCCGTTAGGTACTTTTTCGTAGATAACACGGTGTTGCATACTCCGTCTGTCATTATTCTGAAGTTTTATCATCAGATCTCTCATAGTTATTGGGTTGAGGAAAGGTACTGTCTGCTTCCATAGCCTTTTCCATTTCGTACCGGATACTGTTTATGACAACACCAACAGCAGTAAGAACTGTCATACCCTCCTTTCCAGCACTGTCTGAAAGCGTTTTGGCATATTCAAAAGACTCTTGAATGGTTGTTCTATGACCACACAAAGGAAGTAAAAGCTGTTTACGGATCGTTTCCAGCTTATCCAATTTACTGTTAGCACCGTTACATTCTTCAAGGATTTCCTGAATGTAATTTTCTGTTTCCTGTTTACTCATGGTGTTTTACCCCCTTCCATGTTGAGTACAATGTCTTTTATACGGGCTATTTCCTTTACCAACAGAGGTATGTTAATACGAGGTTTACTTCGTACATCCCCCTTCCAATAAATGATTTTTGAACGTGTGGCTTCGAGTCCTTTGAGATAAGACTTAGCATTTTCAAGGTGTGTCATTTTTTAGCTCCTTTAAAGAAAGTGACAGGTTCTACCTGACAATCTTCCATCCAATTATGGGTAAGTTGCTGTTGAAAACTCTTCTGTTTCCATTTATCAGCTTCTTCTTTGTGATGCACAGAAAGCATTTCAAATACTTCTTGTGGAGTTTTACAAATCATTTTTTCAGAAGGTCTGTCTTCCTCTGACATGTACTGTAAGTGAACTAACCAAAATATTTCAACCATTGTTATTTTGCTCCTTCAAGCTAAGATTGAGATTTAATATTCAAAGGCCACAAAGACCTTTTTACTGGGTTTGAGATAGATCTCAAAGTTGACATCCTCAAACTTGCAACAAGTGTAAGTCTTTGTTGGACGGTCATACTCATGTCTGCAATAGACATCTTTGGCGGTGGGTTTGCGTTTGAAAAGGTCAAGAGCTTGTAAATGCCTGACTTCAATCCATCCGTCTTTGTCTTCATAAACCATCTAGATTCTCCTTCTAAAGATATGAAAAATTAACGATGCCGTCAGCGTAAACCGACGGGGCGGCGACTGTCAAGTAAAATCGTTTCGGCGCGGCGGAATTAATTTTTCGATGTTGCAAAAATGCCACAGCGCACTGAGCCAAAAGGGAAAAGATAGGACGACAAACAGACATCTATAGTGGATAGAACGGGTTTTGCTTTGATTTTGCACGGAAATTACACTGTTTACTGGCTCACGGACAGGAAACAGAATTTTACATAACTGAACCCTAAACTGGTTCTAGTTTGGGGGATTTCCTACTAATATCTGTTTGTTTTCAGAGAGTTGTGCTATAAATGCCACACTTCTCCGGTTTGTTTGATTAGACATACAGGGAACAGACACGGAACAAACGTGAAACAAACACCAAAATAAAATAAATTACTGTGACAAATATGCAACAGCCCACTTCAGCCCACCCCACACATGGAAAAAACATGCGAGTATGGAGCCGCGTCGGCTCAGATCTCTCTCTCTAATTATCTCGTCGGTTTCTCGTGCGTGAAAGGAAAGGAAACAGAGTCAGACACGGAAAGGATACGGAAGGGAATCAGACATGGGAAGGATTTGGATTAATTTGGTAAGTTATAGACAAACTCTTTATATAGAGTAATATAGTGACATCTTAAACAGAAGGAGTTAGTACAGTGAATACTATAAAAACACATATCGACTACCCAATACTTCCTAAAGAAGAAGAAGAGCCAGTGTATGTCCAAACTACGACAGTGATACCTTCCTATGGTAAGGACTACCCTACGGCACTAGACGCAATGAAAGCATGGGATGCCAACGTTGACTTCCTAGTGGCGGATATCTCTAACAGGTGGGATGGTAAACCTATCAACAAACACGATAGTGAAGTGTACGAAACACCAGTAATGATACGCTTCAACAATAAATCAGACATCGTGTTTCCCCACCAATTCAACACCTAGACCACACACTATCACGGGGCTTCGGCCCCGTTCTTTTTTTTGCTTTTTTAAATTCGCGTCGGCTACATAACCCACCTTATACCTTCACGTCGGTTTCCTTTGCGTGGAAAAGAAATGGAAAAGAAATGAAAAAGAAAAAGTAACTGGGCAAAACGAAAAGAACGAAAAGAAAAGAAAAGAAACCAAACTAATTTTGGGAAGTTATAGACAACTCCACCGATACATATATAATGGGGTCATTCCACAGCGACAAACGCCAAGTGGCAACCTACTCTTTAAGGAGATTGTGATGTTAGAAGACATTACTTTAAAGGGTGACAGCCTAGTGATAACGATTGGTGTCAATGGCACCGACGTTAACACTCTGCCAGTGTCTAAGTCAGGCAAATCGAAAGTGGTTGCGTCCACTAACGGTTTCGCTTCGACCTTGGTCAAGGGTTTGGGTCAGGTGTCACTTAACCTTAACGTAATTGCCAAGCTTTAGCGCTTAGTGATTGCACCCACCGGACACTGAGCGACCGCAGGTGTCCGGTTCTCTTCCCATACACTACAAGAGGAGCGAGAGGTGAAAGCCTCTCGTTATTTTCTTTTTTTTTTATCCTCGCGTCGGCTACATAGCCCTTTTTTAATCCACTCGAACATTCAATCAAATCTCCCCTTCTCTCTCTTTACCACATCACAACGAACAATGCAATGATGAAACGATGAAAAGATGCAATTGATTTGGCTAAGTTATCGACAAGAAAGTTTTGACATATATACTTACCTCATCGAAACGCAAAAACAAGGAGAACAAGGCAATGCAAAATCGATACACAAGAGAAAGAGTAAGCAGCACATCGAGAGCTTGGGATAAACGCAATAAAAGAAAAGTGGCACACAAGGAGAGGCAGTTAACGAAACGTGCTATTAAAAAGGAGCTAGTAGAATATGCGAACGCTATTTGACTACACAGTATTCTTCAGCGCCATTGTGATACTCACATGGCTTTTAGTTCACACCAATTAAAGGAGTTATTAAAATGACAAACTTATTACAAGGTGGATACATCTTCGATAGAGAGGATGAAACCGAAACGCTTAGACTAATCTTAAAACACGCACTAGCCAACTATGAGAATGGATGGGATAACTGGGTAGAGTGCCTTGATGACTACAACAGAGTAGAAGTTCTTTCTGAGATTTGTAAAGAACAAGCAGATGGTACAGTCACAATGGCTAAGTGTTATCCTCTAGCTATGTTACGTGCCGCACAATGGGTAGCGGATGCTGCCGAGGCTGACAGCATAAAAGCAGAGAATTATGCGCTCTATGATACTGGCACACAATCAGGTGATCGACGTTATGCCGAGTATGTGTCATTAGCCGAGCGTACAAAGGATGCGGTAAAGTTTTACAAAGAAGAACTAGTCGCATGGCAAAAGAACGTTGATCGTAAGAACGCGGAGCTGATGGAGAAACATTATGATGATGCTCTTCGAGATTATGGTGACGGTCAGATCGAAGCCTATCTCGACGACGAGTAAACACTATGGGAGCCGGAGAAATCCGGTTCCCTTTTTTTGTCCGTTACCCAGTGACTTTAATCCGTTACCGGGGGGGAAAAAAAACGGCCTCGCGTCATATATAGGTAAATGGAGACTCTCTTAAATTTGAAAATTTTGAAATTTTACACTTCTTTATTTTTATATATAGAATTAATGTCTTCTTCAACCATTTCTGAAATCAGGTTTTCAAATGTATAAAGTCTTTTCCACCCAAACTTCTTTTCTGCTTTAGACGGATTACCGCATAAAAGATCTACTTCGGCTGGGCGGTAAAAATCGGGATTAACTTTTACCACAAGATCCCCTTGGCTGTTATATCCTTTTTCTTTTTCTCCTTTACCACCCCATATAACCGTTTCTCCTATATATTTAAAGGCTGTATTAACAAGATCTCGAATGGAATGAACCTCCCCTGTTGCCAGTATGTAGTCGTCGGATTCCGTTTCCTGCATCATTTGCCACATACCTTTGACATAATCTTTAGCATGACCCCAATCCCGTTTGGCATTAAGATTACCAAGCTCAATCGGATCTTTTCGACCACGTGCGTACATTTGTGCAACAGCCTGTGTTATCTTACGTGTAACAAAGTTCTCACCTCGTAAAGGGCTTTCGTGGTTAAACAGGATACCGTTACACCCGAACATACCGTAAGCTTCCCGATAGTTCTTAATTGCCCAGTAAGCATATAACTTACTTACACCATACGGACTACGGGGATGAAAGGGTGTTTTTTCTGTTTGTGGTGTTACGTGTACTTTTCCGAACAGTTCACTTGTACTGGCTTGATATATTTTTGTGTCGAGATCAAGATTAAGAGTACGGACACAGTCAATGATCCTCATGGTTCCAAGAGCGTTGATATCTCCTGTACTGACCGGAACGTTAAAACTTACACCAACATCTGACTGCGCTCCCAAGTTGTAAATCTCATCAGGTTTTACGTCACGAAGTATACTGAGAAGACTGTTAGTATCTGTCAGATCTCCGTAAAACGGAATGAAATTAGAGTGGTCTATGAAATGACTTATGTTATTTCTGTTGGGAGTACTCGATCTTCTTACCAATCCGTATACTTTATATTGTGTGTTTAACAACAATTCGGAAAGATAAGACCCGTCTTGACCTGTTACACCTGTAACTAACGCTGTCTTTTGTTTTGTCATCTCAGTTCAATGTCCTAATTTGGCATTAAGCTTTAACGCTTCGTCGTAAGTCATGCAGCGAAGTTCCATAATACCTACTAATTTCATACCCATGTTGTTTTTAATAGCTTCGTGAATCTTGTCGAAATCTTTCCAGATTACTTCATGGCAAGCTTCTTTTGTAGCATAGCTTTGAGTCCACTGAAGCCACCCTGTATCAGGTGTCATAATGGTATGAACCAGTGCAGTTATAAAGAATGCTTTAATCATATAAGTGTTATAAAGGGAAAGAATAAAAAGGTCAAGTTTTTCGGCAAGGTGAAACAGAGGGGGTTGACACATTGTAACAAATCTGTTACAATTTGATTCTATTAAAGACAAACTCTTTATTTTTGTTTATTTTTGTTAAATTAGTTTCCTATTAAATTACAGGTTGTATCAATTGGTACAACCTGTTACTAATAGAGTAAATACAATTATACAAAAAAATGAAAGACAAAAAACCTCACATACTTTACGGAAAGTTAAAAAATCAAGAACTAAATGATCTGATTAAAGAGACTTCATTGTGTCGTCTCAAAAGTTCCGCTGGGCAAGACCTGATTGAAATGAGAAGGGAAGCGGAACGGCGTAGAAGTGTTAGACTTGCACGAATAGCACGAAAGAACTATAATGAAGATGAAATGCTGGAACGTGCTGAAAAATCACCTAACTTCAAACCGGGAAACTTTATAGCTGGAATGGCTCCAAAGCAGGAAAAGTTCTGCATGGAGTATATCGCAACTGGTGACAGTTTGACTGCTTACAAGGCAGCAGGTTACGCACCGGGACGAAGCCATTCCGACACCCGTCGTCGTGCGTCTACCCTTCTCAAAAAGCCGAAGATAGAACAACGTATAAACGACTTGCGCGAAGTTGCCCTTGATCGAATGGCATGGAGTGCGGATCACGTTCTGCAACGACTTGACGAAGTATACCAACATGCGCTATCAAATGGAGACTATACCAATGCGAACCGTTCCGTTGAAAACGTAGCAAAGCATCTTGGAATGTTTGTTGACAGGTCAGAACAACGTATAAAGATGGGTTCGTTAGGAGATTCGGATGATAAAGAAGCAGTTCAAAAGGATATTGAACGTCTTGCTGACATCGCTGGATTCAAGGTTATCGAAGGTGGACGGAATGGCACAACGGACCAAGATGAATAGTTCCGAGTTTAAAGAGTTTATAAGTCACTCTTCGGACCCGGACGGAAGTGGGCCGGAAAGACGTTTGTCGTTTGCAGGGGTTATACCTTATAATGAATTAAACTACGCTCCCGGTGCAATGGGATACCATCAGGTAATGGACAGGGTGGAGTTTACGATTGAAAACTGGCACAGTCACGTGTGTTCTCATCCGGTATTTAAAAACCCGGACCCGAAACTGGACACCGTAAGAGAAACACTTGTTGAAGCTGCACAGTCTTTGTTTGAAGTTTACAACGCTCTTGGAGAAATTCAGTTTAAAACAGAAAATCAGTCAGCAAGTACATCTTACACTAAATTGGGAGTTCACTAAGTTATGGCATTAAAAGAAATCGATAGATCAGGTTTTGTGAGAGGAGTACTGCAACCCGGAAAAGGAAGTAAAAGTAAGTGGAGAAAGAAAAAGAAAAAGACACCAGTACAAAAAGCCGCACGATCCTATCCACCTATGACAGATGCTGAATTTCGGGCTATGGATGATGTACCAACAACTACTGCTCGTTCAAAATCGAAACCTAATGTACGGAAACCGACAACAAAACGTTCAGATAAAATTAATAGAAAAGATGGAGGCCCAATCCGTCTTCAATCAGGTGGTCCTGTCGTAGACAGTTACGACTATTAAAGGAAGGTTAAAAATGAAAAAAGGATCACCACCTCCTCCATCATGGGATAACTTGCGTACTTTAGATAGTATGTTGTATAAAAGAAAAGGTCCAAAATTTACTGCTGATTCTAAAGGAAATGTTAAGAAAAACTACATAAAGGGCGGAACAATACGTCTTAAATCAGGTGGTCCTGTTGTAGACGGTTACGAATATTAAAGGAAAGGTTAAAATGAAACAAACACCGGATTCAAAACAGCTTGACAAGATCGTAGGTCGTCCTACGGGACAAGGCTACGGAGCGGCACGAAAAGGTCCAAACGTTCTTGGTCCCGAAACAAACGTGGTCGTAGATGAAAGTTATTCTCAACCCAAACCTTTTAAGGTGAGTAAAAATGGCCTATAAAAACGATTGGAAAGCGCGACAGAAAAAGATTGATACTCCTCCTAAATCTAAAGCAGGATACACTGCAACGGATACAGAAGATAGAACGGACGCACCAAACGTTGCAAAGTCTGTTTCGGCACGTGGAGATTTAGGAAGTAAGAAAAGTGTAGTAAAATCTCACGCAATTAAAGGTGGTCCTCAAGAGCCGCAGACAAAGACTCCGACTAAAATAACACCAAAAAAAGATGACGGACCTTCTAAACGAGTTCAGACTGCTTTTCAAAAACGTCAAAACCAATTAAAACAGGCTGCAATAGAAGCTAAGAAAGACCCGAAGCCGAAGAAGAAGAAAACTACTACTGAGTTAAGTCGTGAATATGTCAAAGAGAAAAAGGAAAAGAGTGCGCTTGACAAACAAACTGACGCACTTGTTGCGGAAAAGGAATCTGGAAGACGGCTTCCGAAACATCTTCAAAAGCAAAAAAAGGTAACGGCTAAAAAACGAGTTTATCCTGATCCTAATAAAAAACCAAAGCCAGTTGTATCAACTAAAAAACGAGTTTATCCTGAACCTAAAAAAACCGTTCCTGTTAAAAAAACCGACAGAGCTATATCAAAATCTGCTAACGTAGAAGCTCCCGATGAAAAAACCGCAACGGTAAAGGTTATAGGAAAGCATAAAACCAAAAAGGTAACTACTCCTGAACCTAAAACGAATGGTTCTGCTCAAGCTAGTAAAAGGGCCACAGCTAAAGATGCAAAAGCCGAGACGGGTTCTGCTGCTAAAATGTCAGACCGTCCCGAAGATCGTGGTCAACGAAAAGATTACGACCACTTTCTTAGCAGCCGCGGTGGTATAAAGGGTTTTCAAAGAAATCTATTTGGTAAAAATAAAACAGTTGCAGAAGCAAGTAAAGCAGCTAAAGAAGCTTACGACAGAGAGCAAATAGATCGTAAAAGGCCGGGACAGTCAGATCACTATCAGTACGGAACAGGACGCAGATCTCAAAAGAAAAAAGGTGGTACTATAAAAGCCAAAACGGGCGGCGCAATTAAACGTACTTACAACACGGGCGGAACAATCCGGTTTAAATCAGGCGGTGCCGTTGTTGACACTTACGACTACTAACTAAAAAAGAGGAAAACCTAAAATGGCAAAAGACTATGGAATGAACAGGCAAGGACTTTATCCGCAAGATGAAATCCGTTCTGGAACCCTTCCCTTTTATCGTCGGGGAATGAAAGCACAAGGTGGACCTGTTCGTATGAAAAAAGGTGGTCACGCTGTAGTGGACACTTACGAATACGGTGGAACGGTACGAAACACTCCGCGAGAAAACGTTCTTGAAGAACTTGGCCGTGTAGATGCAGAACGTCCGAATCTTAACCGTATGGCTGAGAAAAGACGTTTGGTAGGGGAGCTTAAACGGGGTGCCTAAAGTAGGTTCAAAACATTTTTCTTACACACCTAAAGGGTATGCCGCTGCTGAAAAGTACGCAAAGAAGAAAAAGAAAAAAATACAGTACGGTAAAAAGAAAAAGAAGAAAAAGTAGTAAATTATTATGGCTGGAGCTTTTCCTCCTAATCAGAGTACAATGCGTCCGGCAATGATGCATCCGTTTCAATACGGTCAACAGTCTCAACAAAACCAGCCGACACAGCCTGAGCAAGGTCAATCTGTACAAGGCATAAGTAATCCACAATCTCCAAATGCGTTTACTCCTCAAATGCCTCCTTCAAACTTAAATAACGTTTACAATCCGCAACACGGATTACAACCTTTGCAGGGAAGACTTCCTAATTCAAATCAAACTCCTTTACAAAATCCGGCACAAGGTCTTACAGGGTTGTTGGGAAGTTTTGGAAAAAAAGGAGGTTTTTAATGGATTGGGTTAATCTTCTTCAACTTATATTGGGTATAGCTGTTATTTCAGGTTTTATTTACCTTATTTCTTTTACAATGGGGTAAAATTGTATGGTTTCTTCCGCGACTGTAAACGAACTTGCGTTACGGGAACGTTTGTTTGAAAACGTAATAAGTACCTCTTCTTCCGACTTTATGACTTTTGTACGTATGATGGCTCCGCTTCTTATAGCAGATTTTCGGATGGGTCGTCATATTGAACTTATTTGTAATAAACTTCAGCAAATAGACGACGGGACGTGTAAACGTCTTATGGTCTTTCTTCCTCCCCGTTCCAGTAAATCTGTTATCTGTTCCAAGCTTTTTCCGGCTTGGTATATGGGGCGACACCCTAATCACGAAATTCTAAGTGTTTCGCACAGTGACCAGCTTTCTTCTGACTTTGGTCGTGCTGTTCGTGATCTTGTTGGAAACGAAATGTTTCAAACTGTTTTTCCTGAAGTAAAGCTTAGAAGTGACGTAAGATCTGCCGGAAAGTGGCAGACCAATCATAATGGTGTGTATGTTGCTGCTGGTGTTAAAACACAGATTGCAGGTCGTGGCGCACACGTAGCGATACTTGATGACGTGATGTCGGAAGAAGATGCATTCAGTGAAGCAGGACGACGGTACATTAAAGAGTGGTTTCCTGCTGGTTTACGTACACGTCTTATGCCGTCTGGTTCTATTGTCATAATTAACACACGATATCACGAAGACGACATTTGTGGGTGGTTGCTTGATAACGAGAAAAATGCTTCAACGTCTGATGAAATTATGCATCCGTGGGAGGTAATAAAGATTCCGGCTTGGTTAGACGAACAATCCGCACAGCTTCTTAATTTACCAGTTGGATCAAGTTACTTTCCTGAATGGAAACCGGAGCATATATTACGGTTGGACGAACTTGAAATAAAACGACACAATGGAAGTCGTTATTGGCAATCTCTTTACATGCAAGATCCTACACCTCAAGAAGGCGGTATTATTAAAAAAGGATGGTTTCAAACTTGGCCGCATGAAGAACCACCGGAATGTGAGTTTATTATTCAGACAATGGATACAGCTTTTTCCGCCAAGACAACGGCTGACTATTCTGTAATGCAGACATGGGGAATATTTGAAACTTGGGAAATAGATAGTACTGGAAAAGAAAGACTTTTACCCCAACTTATTTTACTTGGAAATGTACGTGGAAGATTTGAATATCCTGAATTAAGACTGACAGCACAAGAAGAGTACGAAAAACACCAGCCGGATGCAGTTATGATAGAGAAAAAAGCTTCCGGTCAGTCTCTTCTTCAAGACTTACGTAGAGCAGGTTTACCTGTTTTGGAGTTTAACCCTGACCGTGATAAGGTAAGTAGAGCTACTGCTGCCACTCCTTTGTTGGAATCAGGACGGGTTTGGTTGCCTGAAAAAAAGGAATGGGCGTTTGATCTTATTGAAGAAGCAATTAGTTTTCCGAATGCTCGATATGACGATCAGGTTGACGCAATGGTGATGGCTATACTATATATGAGAGATTCGTGGTATGTTTCGCATGAAACTGATCCTGATTATGAAGAAGATGATGAAGATGAATACAAACCAGCACGTAAGGGGTATTGGAATTTTTCTTCAGAGTCTTATGTTAGATAAATAAAAAAAGGAAAGAATATTTAAAATGGCTGTAGTTGAACGTAATCCATTTTCAGTTATTCCCGGTGGAGCAGGAGGAGGACAACAGCCTCCTATTCAGGAAACAGACGTTGAAATAGAAATGAACGATCCCGAAGCTTCTGCTTTAGCGGAAGAACTTCTTGGATATGGAGCAGATAGTGATGCTGATGTAATGGAAGGACAAGAAGACCATTACGCTAACATTGCTGAGTTTCTTGATGATGAAGAGCTACAAGAAATAGGTGAAGATGTATGTGAAGCTTACGAAGCTGATAAAGAGTCACGGGCGGAATGGGAGTCAACCTTTGAACGGGGCTTTGATCTTCTTGGTTTAAAGTTACAGGAAACCACAGAACCGTTTGAAGGTTCGTGTACGGCTGTGTCACCTTTGATTATTGAGTCTGCTGTTAAATTTCAGTCAAAGGCTACTATTGAACTGTTTCCTGCCAACGGTCCTGTTCGTACTCAGATTGTAGGAGATGTTACACCTGAACGTGAACAACAGGCTCAACGTGTTCAGGATTTTATGAACTACCAGTTTACGGAACAGATTACAGAATATTTTGACGAATTTGAAAAGATGTTATTTCATCTTCCGTTAATTGGATCTGCTTTTAAAAAGATGTTTTACGATCCAATGATGATGCGTCCTTGTTCTGAATTTGTTCCTGTTGACCAGTTCTACGTTTCGTATCATGCGTCGGATCTTCAGAAAGCGGAAAGATATACTCACGTAATTAGTCGAACTCCTAACGAAATGGATAGAGATATTTTTTCGGGAATGTATATGGATGCTGATTTAGCAGAGGCTACGGCTCCTGATCCTGACTCTTTTACAAGTAAAATAGATTCAATTATGGGGATCAGCCCAGCCGAAAACTACGATCTTCAGTACGTTCTTCTTGAACAACACTGTTATTTGGATCTTCCTGAACCTTTTAACAATCCTGACGGGGTTGCTCTTCCTTATGTTGTAACAGTTGAAGAAGAAAGTCGTAAGGTAATCGCTATTCGACGTAACTGGTCAAAAGAAGACCCAACCCAATCAAAGCAAACCTACTTTACACATTATAAATTTGTACCGGGATTTGGATTTTACGGTTTGGGTCTGATACATCTGTTGGGCAACATGACAATGAGTGCGACTTCAGCACTTAGAAGTCTTGTAGATGCCGGACAGTTTTCTAATTTACCGGGGGGATTTAAAGCACGTGGAGTACGTGTGGTAGGAGGAAACGATCCCATTGCTCCCGGTGAGTTTAGAGAAGTAGAAGCTACCGGACTTGATCTTCAAAAGTCTATTGTTCCGCTTCCGTATAAAGAACCTTCTCAAACTCTTTACAACATGCTTAATTGGTTGACAGAAGCAGGTCAGAAGTTTGCAGATTCTACTGAACAGATTGTAAACGAGTCAAGTAATTACGGACCTGTTGGAACGACTATGGCTCTTATTGAGTCTTCGGCTAAGTTTTTCAGTGCTATCCACAAACGACTTCACAAGAGCCAACATGATGAATTTAGAATCCTTGCGAAAATCAATTACGAATTTCTTCCAGACGAATATCCTTATGATGTACCTAATGTCACCTCTAGTGTATTTAAGTCTGATTTTGATGGTAGGATTGATGTTATTCCTGTATCTGATCCTAACGTACCTTCTGCTGCCCATCGCCTTTCTATGGCACAAATGGTTCTCCAGTTGTCGTCACAAGCTCCGCAAGGTATGTACAATCTGGAACAGGTTCACCTTTCCATTTTAAAGGCAGCTAACGTTCAACATCCCGAAAGGTTCTTTACACCACAACAGCCGCCTGAACCTCACGACCCGATTACAGATATTCAACTAGTTGTA
>VTLG01016864.1_pt1 | contig 15866 bp, 20 predicted proteins | sample 4694571 | NCBI WGS metagenome assembly VTLG01 (sample SAMN12604809, study PRJNA352737) | marine metagenome | biome: ENVO:00000447; feature: ENVO:00000209|ENVO:00000569|ENVO:01000036; material: ENVO:00002151; isolation source: viral sequences binned using virsorter ...
CAAAGGCCGCGTCAACGTTAGCCATGATTTTATCCTCATGTTAATAAGTTATATACACTCACCATGAGTGTATAAATTTTTTGTAACTTATGGGGAGAAAAACTAGTTCTTCTTACCGCCACCAAATGTTACGCGAGTGCTTCTCTCATTTGAGATAGGCATGCTAGGATGTTGGTCCTTGAGTGGATCATTTGCAACAGCCTCATCTTTATCTTGCGCAACTTGTGCAAAATATTTTGAACGCTGCTCAACAATCTCCTCAGGAATTCTTGCTAGCATTAAACCTCCAACAGCAATTACACCGCTATATCTACCTGTATCAATTTGGGGCCATTCAATATCAGGATATTCGTCAGCTCTGACAAATTCCCAACCTTCGCGTAGTCTAGCGGATACATTTTTTTGATCCATTTGTCCTACGGCTTCAGCCCTTATCCATCGGTGTTTAAATCCCTTTGGTGCAGGTGGTGCATCTAACTGTGATGGTGGAGCCCATTCTTTCCTTCGTTCGGTTTTAACTCGGGTTTCAGACTCGCGTGATGGTAGTTTAGTTTTATTCATTGTATTCATATGCCTACTCCTTCACGTACTTCGCATATTCGCTTAGTGGCACACCTAGTTTTTTTGCTATGGCTACTTGTGATGGTGTGAGTCTCACAGTACCTTTGCGCGCTCCAACCTGACCACCTCTATTAACAGAGGCAACAGTTTGATTTGGAGTCGAAACTTTTTCAAACTTATGAGGAAATGTTTCCTTCATCCTTTTGTCTATTTCATTATAGTACATATCGGACTGTGGGTCAAATCCTTCTTCCATTAGTTTACGATGAATTGAGAAAGATGTCAAGGTCATTGGTTCATCTTCACCAAACCATTTATTCTTTTCAGCCCAATCCTCTGCCTTTGGATCTGGCGGTGGAGGTGGTTGTTGTGGCTGTTGAACAGGTTGTCGTGGCATTTGTGGCTGATTTGGGTCAACTCCGCGTGCCTCCATTTCTTTTTTTAACCTTTCACGTTGTGCTTGCGTAGATTTTACACGTTCGCCTTCAATAGCTAATCGCGCTAATTTCTGTTGTGCATTTGCTTGAGCTTCTGGGTCGCCTGTTTCAATAGCAACTTTTAAAGCTTGTTTAGCATCAACTGTTTCAGCTTCAACACGGCTAGCAAATTCTCCAACATAACCAGCGTCTAATGTACGTGCTTTTTGTTTAAGTGTTTCTGCTTCAGCTTGCACACCTTGTGCAAATTGAATAGCTGCTTGTTCTCGTCTTTCAGATTCACGTATTCTTTTTGTTAGCTTATCAATACGTGACTGTACTTTTTTACCATAGTCATCCATTTCTCCTTCAGAAGCTGTTTTTTCAACTTTTTCTTCTACTACTTCTGGCTGCGGACTTGTCTCTACAGTTTTTTCATCTTCTTTTATCTCAACATCAACGGAATCACCTTCCATAGGAAGGTCAACCATTTTTTCTTCTGCCTCGGCCTGTGTTTGTATTGTCGTTTCTGCAGGCATATTTTACTCCTGTTTATTTATATTGCAAGATATCCTCTGGGTCTTTTACCACAGCAATTATCTCGTCATCATTAAGTATTCTCACTTCACCACCTTCTATCCCAAAACGAGATCCGGCGTAACGACCAAATATAATCCAATCGTTTTTCTTACACCAGGGTCCATTTGGAAACCTTGTTTCATCATTGTAAGCATCTGGGCCAACTTTAAGAACTAATCCTGTAACTGTTGTATAAGTCCGCTCTTGCATTGTTTCATCTGTTAATATTACACCACCTTTAGTTTTACCTTGTCCTTTGTATGGTAACACTAATAAACGCCAACCTGTTGGATCAGGTAAACGTTCTAATACTTTTTCTGTAGGTAAATGTTCTATGCTTTCAGTAGCATCTTCTTGTATTTTTTTAAGAAATCTATTTTCTTTATCTTCTGCTACTTTATTATTTTCATCAGCTTCAACAGCTAAATCTTTTTCTTCTAGTGCAAATCTTCTTTTAGGTAAATCAGCCATTATCTTCCTCTTCTTTCTGCAGGTCTTGTACTTCCTGTTCCATTATAGTGTAAGCTTTGTATTCACCTACAGCTTTCATATATTCATCAAAGCTAGGTAAACCCATCGCTATTACATCTTTTAGTTCTGTTTTGCGCGTCCTAATCTTTTTCAAGACGAGGTAAACCGCGGTTTCGTCTTTCATTGATTGCCTTATATATTAACAATCCCATTTACGCAAGGCTTTATTAATCCTAGAATTAGGATCATTCTTTGTTTTTGATCCTGTTAATTTTTTCTTCATACCACCCATACGAGCACAAAAAGATTTACGTCTTCCACTTGTTTTAGATTTAGTAGGCGCTTTAAGTGTGCCTTTTTTATAACTAGCACGTCCTTTTTTATTTAATCCACCTGATGGGCTTTTACCTTCTTTCCTTGTCCAGGCTGGTGATTTATTACCCACTACTTTTTCTTAATTAAACCCATTGCACCTTTAGCACCTTTGATGCCAAAACTTGCTGAGCAGGCGATGTATAATAAATGTTTATAATAGTCAGGAAGTTGCTGAAGTGCAACAAACCCAGCTTCTATATGTGCAGTCATTCCTGGAAAAAATACTAAAACGGCAGGCCCTAAAAGGCAAATTAAAATTAGTTCGTCTTTCCACGACCCTTTCATTTGGTCCACGGCTGATGCTTCCCACGCCACTTTTCCGGCTATTTGATCTTGTTTCAGCTTAGTTGCTGCTTGTACTTCTGTTAGTTTTAATTGAGCTTTCGCTTTCTTTGTCTCTACGAAGCCAGTGACGGCTTGAGAGGCAACGCCCAATAATGGTTTTAGTAATAAGTTTAACATTAATAATCTCCTAGTAAATCTATTATTCCGCCTCGATTGTTATACATTGGTGAGTGTACATCTACCATAAATTGGTTCATAGGTAAAGAAGCATATCTATTCTCACCTTGCGCATCACCATACATAATTCCTGGCATTGCAAATGGATATCCACCACCGCCGCCTGGAACACCACCGTATCCACTACCATACATAACCCCTGATCCTCTAGTATTAGATTTATTATAATTTTTATATCCAATTTGTGGTAACATAGATTTTATTTGATCTAATGGTGTTTTAGAACTTTGTAATCCATAATAAGCAAATCTAGCAGTATTATCACCTTCAATTTCGCTAAAAGTACGCATGCCAGTTTTATCATACCCAAATTTCTCTAATTGAAGATCAGTTGCAGCTGCTCCACCTATGTTTGCGTTTAATCTATCTAAAGATTCTAAAGCTTTCTTTCTTTCTCCTGATTCTGGGCTAGCTGTTAAAGCAATTTCTTTTAATTGATTTACTAATTGTTCATATGCACCAACATCCATTCCACCTGCCTCTAGAGCAAACAAATCACGCATAGAATCTATTTCTTTATCAGACAGACTGTTAATGCCAGTTTTTTCCATTTGTTGACCAAGAGCTTGTTGCCTAACAATTTCAGATGATCTTTCTTTAGCAATTCTTAAAGCATCTCTGTTTCTAGCGTCTATAACATCTTGATTAGTTGTACCACTTCCAGGATCAGTTTGTTGTCTAGTCCAACCTTCATAATATCTGCTTTCTTCTGCTTCATCTTTTTCTCGTTGAGTTTGTTTCGTAACTTTTACGCCACTTGAACCAGGTGTTACTTTGTTTTTTCCAGAACGCCAACTTGGAGCACTACTAGGACTCCAGGCGCGTTTAGCTGGAAAACTTGTCTTTCTTTGCCTGTGATCTCTTTCTGGCACTACCTTGGCTCCACAATCCCACTGTCCACCATTCTTCCCTGAATAACAGCGTCTACATATGCGTTATATAACTCTTCAAATTTAGGATCAAATTTATTTTTAGAAGATTCGTTATAATACATTTGAAATGCTAGTGCTGCATTTTTTGCTGCTTCTCTAGATACTGGATCTTGTATTGTAGTAATAAAATTATCAAAATCTGGAGAATAATTTTCTCCTTCAAATATACTGCCGATATTACCTAGTGGATATTTACTAGGTTCCTCTTTGCTTAATTTCTCTTTTTCTAATTCATAAGCTTCTGCAATATCTGGACCATCACCAACTATGTCATTAGTGATATCTGGAGCATCTGCTGATGCACCAACATAATTATAAAAAGGATTTGTTTTCATTCCTGATCCTTCGTACTCTTCTTGTGGTAAAAAGGTTATTTCTTTAGGCACAAGTTTTGGTTCCATAAAACCACTATAATCCATAGGTTTATCTGCATCACCTGTGTAATATGGATCTAGATCTGGTTTTCCTAAAAATTTACCCATTGTGAACATACTAGAGGGTCCATACAATTCATTTAACCCATCACCATAAAGGCTTTTATAATAAGCATCATCTGGTTCAGGATCTTTTTTTGGTAATACACCTTCAGCCATTTTAGCAAACATAGTGTTTTTCATAGCTTGATCCATGAGAAATTCTAATCCTCTAGGTTCTGTATTAGGTGCATATCTTTTCTTTTGTCTAATGGGTTCTACAAACCCTGTATCTCTAAACCGATCAAAAATATCACGGCCAGCACTAGATAGTGCTATTCCACTACCAGCTTGTATAGGTTGTTTATTTGATTGAACTGGAAAATATTGATTGGCTCCCTGATTACCACCCATACCACGTACAGCCGCATACGCGCCTTGCCTATTTAAGGCATTGGCGCGTGAACGGTGATATTTTGCAGCAGCTGTATCTCCACGTTGCAAAGCATCACGTTCCATATGAAAACGTTGTCCTGCACGTTGAGCTGCTTGACCTGCTCCGTAAAGTGCACGTTGCTGATAATCAGTATAATCAACCACTATGCACCCGGAATTATTATTGCTTTAAGCACTATAAGAACTATGATCGCTACTATACCGGCTTTAATCCAGTCACGTAATTTCCAATCACTCCATTCCTTAAGATGTGCCCAAATATCTTTTAATAAGTTCATTTGTACCTCCTATTTACTTCGTTTAAGGCCACCCTTACGGTATCCCTTTTTCACCTTGCCACCTTTTTTCATCTTCTGAACTTTTTGTCCAGTAGTTTTTGCATGGACCTGTGCATCACGCATTCCTGCGGATGTGTACGGGAATTTTGTATTACCTACCTTTGGCATTATTGACTCCTTTTTATTGCTTCTTCAGTTGGTGCACCTTTTTCACCTTTCTTACGCATTTTCTTACCAGCTTTTTTCTTTTTGTGGATGTTATACCACAAGCCTTTTTTAGCTGTTTTACCTTCTTTAGTTACGTGTGTGCCTTTTCCTTTTTTATTACCCATTCTTTTTACCCTTCTTTTTATTCATTGATTTTTGTATAGCTTTAGATCTAGCTGCTTCCCAAGGCTCAATTTTTTTATTCTTATTAATATCAGCTTTAGATTTTAATCGTGTTGTTGGTTTCTTCATAATTACTCCTTAGTGTATAGTTGGTTTAGGTAAATCTTTAAACTTATATAACATTTCTTCTGTAGCAAACATAGTGTCTGCAACAGCTGTAAAAATTTGTGCTGTTTCTTCTATGCTTAAACTTTCCAAATACATGTTACGTGTTACTGCCATTAACGCAGAACAAACTGCCATAAAATCATCATGTGTTTTTACTTTAGAACGAACCAACTCTTCTACTTGCTGCATAGTTTCACTAATTAGAGTTATCTGTTTTTCCATTTCCTTTGGATCTGGCATTTTCCCTCGCAATTTTTTCTGTTGATTGTTGTTTCATAGCCTCACGCGATGTTGTAATATTTTCTTTTAACATATTAAGAGCATCTGCATTCTTTTGTTTATCTGCATCCACTGCCACTTTCATTAAATCAATACTTGTTTGAGCTTCTAATTTATCACGTTCAATGTCAAGTTCTTCTGATTTAATGGACATGTCTTTTTGTAAGTTAGCTTGAAGTTCAGCAGCTTTTAAATCAATTTCTTGTTGTTTTAATCTTACAAGTGGATCTTGTGCCTCACTCTTCATACGTGCTTCTTCGTCACGTGCTAATTGTTGAGTCATTTGTGCTTCAACTTGTGCTTGCTTTGCAGCAGCTTGATTTGTTAATTGATCCATCTGTTGTTGCATCTGTTGTTGCATCTGTGGATCTTGTGCTTGTTGCATCTGTTGCTGTAATTGTTGAAACTGTGGTGCAAATTCTTTTTCTATTTGTTCACTCGCCATAATAGAAATATGTTCTGATACATGTGATTGTAACATAGCATATAACTGCGGATTAATTTGTACCATTCTTGTAAACATAAATTCAGCATGTGCTTGCATATGTGCCATATGATCTTGCATAGGAAACGCTTTTGGTTGTTGACCACGCATAGCAGTAGAATTTTCTATTGCGGGACTCATCGGTTTTGGCATTTCTGGATCTGGTTTTAATATTGCGTCAACATTATCCACACCCATTGCAGCATACATTCTTCTATATGCTTCACGTAAATTATGCATTTGTGGTGCAGCTGTTGCTAATTGTAATTGCTGTTGTGCTAATGTAACACGTTGCGCCATAGAAAATATATTAGGATCAGATACAGGTAGTATGTCTACTCTATCATCAAAGTCAGCTTGTTTAATCATACGATTACCACCAATAACTTGGTAAGGATATTCTGGTGGTAAATACAATTGGAATATACGAGCAAGCATATTAAATTCTACTCGTTGTGCATAATGTAATCGTTTGTGTATAGCACTCATTACTTTTGTGCCACGTTCAATTAATGCTAATGTTGTACCAACTGGATTTTGTTCATTGCCTTCACCCATCTTCATATCTGCTATTGCTGCAAATGATTTACCTGCATCAACAGAAAAACCTAACAATGCAAATAACACTTGTGAAGGTTCTTTATATGGTAGTGGTAATAAAGATTCTTTAATAGATGTACCTGTTACATCAACATCACGAAACTCACCTGGTTGTAATGGATCTTCATGATCACGTATACGCATTCCTCGTGCTTTAAAACCTGCTGGTAAGTTAGCAAGAGTACCTGCATCAATTAACTGCCGCAAAACACTTGTTGCAGTTCTTGATAACCCACCTAGCATATGTATTAGACCAAAGCCATAAAAGCCTAGTCCTGGGAGGAATTTGTAATGTACAAAATAAGAAATCTTTGTTGGTTCTTGATCATCTGGATTCCAGTTTCTTCTTATAGCTAAAATAGTTCTAGAAAAAGAATCTATGGTAATGATAAATGGTAGCTTTACTCCACTTTCATTTTCAAATCCTGGTATGTCTGCGTTAACATGCATTTCTAATATTTCGTGTTCGTCATCATCTGATGCATAATTTTTTTCTGCACCATCTAGTTCATCTATTTTATCTTGAATGTCATTAGCATCAACTTGACCTGAAACTAATTCTATATCACGATAAAAACCATTTACTTGTAATTTACGAATGTCATTGTTTGTCATTTTTATGACATGTGTAACTCTATCTGCTTGTTCTAAATCACTTGCCATATAGTTAATAATTAAATCTTCACCAGAAACAAATTTACCAACAGCACGTTTTAAAATAGGGTCAAAATAAACCTTTTTAAATGCTGAACCTGCAAGTGGAAGATAGAATAATAATTGATCCATTTCTGGATCATATTCTTTCATTGCATGAGTTATTTGGTAATTCATGTATTCTTTAACACGTTCAGATTGTGCCTCAATCTCTGGTGTTGACAAGCCTACTACTTGCGTGCGTACGGGGCCGCTTGGGGGGAGAAGTTCCTTATAAGCTTGGGCTTGAAACTGTGTAACAGATTCAGCCAATAAGGGATGTACGACCCCGGATGCACCTTCGAATGGTTGAGTCCGATCTTCATATTTAAATCCTAGCATATCGAGACCTTTTATATAGGTATCGTGCCAGTCTTTTCGCGACTCCTTATCCACTTCGAAAGCTCCTAGAAAGTCATTTGCTAACTTTCCTAATTCTCCTTCTTCGATGTATTCCGCTAGGTTTCCATCGAAAGGTATCTTTGATTTATCTATTGGTGCATTTGGGTCAAAGTTAACCTCAGCTCCACCATCTGGTAAATCTGTTAATTCTATGTCTGGTTCAAATTCTACAGTTTGTTCTGGTAATTGTACTTCTTGACCAACAGGTTCAATATCCAATGCACCTTGTAATGATTCCAAAGCTTTATCTATATTATTTATTTGATTCTTTTTTGCCATTTATCTCCCCTTTTTTGTCAAGCCACCTTTCTTATACAATGGTAATCCTTTTCCAATTGTCTCTTGTGCAACTGGATCTTTAATTGATAAGAATGGTATTCTCCATGGCCTTCTTTTGTCGTCCATTATAACAGATTCAATTAATTTTGCATTACTTTTTTTCTCTACGTTTTTCAACGCTTTTCCTAAAATAGGTCCATAAGCAGCTTCATTTCCTAAATAATTTCTATTAGTAGGAGTTAAGTTACGATTTTTTATTCCTGGTGAAGAAAAACCAACACCATCATAGCCTCCGTCTTTTGCCACACGTGTTAAATACTTAGAAACAAACTCCATGTAATCTTGTGATTTTGCAAATGGTCCTTGCGGCACATCACCACCACCTTTTCCAATTGTTTCAGATACAATTTTTCTAACTTTTTCACGTTCCTCGTATAATTTTTTTAATGCTGGTGATTTTGGATTAACAGCTAAAATTTCTTCTATACGTGATTGAATAGCATCAAGATGTTTCATATTATCATCAACAACAATTTTATCTGCACGTGTTGCATATCCATCTTTACTACCTTCACGTAATGCACGTTGTATTGGCTGGTGCATATCAGATTGTATTTCTTCCACAAATAACATTCGTCTTCCAAACTCATCTGTACGATCCGTTGTTCGAACATGTACAAACGCATTTTCACGTTTTGTAGCAGAAAGACCAAAATCATGTGCGTATTCATACTTTGGCTCACTCGTACGCAATTTTCCAGGTTTATATTTAAATAAAAATTCCTGTGTATTATCCCCACCACCAAGTGTTTGTTGGTCTGAATAATTAGGTCGTCTTGCATATGCCTTTGGTTGAAAGGACACACCACGACGATTAAAAGCACTTGCTAAATTAACTAAAGGATATTTTAATTTAAAAGGAACACCACTTCCTTGTGCAATACCTTCTGATAAAGAATTTTTAATACCAAAATTTTTAAACATATAGTCATCAACAGTTGTTGCAACTTTTTCTGCCATCTTTACATCAAGTTTATCGTTTTTTGATAAATTAGGCATTGCTCCTTGTAAGTATTTAATTAACCCTCCAACTTTAGGATCCAATGCGTCTGGATCCATTTTTTTTAAATTTTTATAGACATTATTTAAATTTTGTTCTGCACTACCTTTTCCAAGTGGTATAACTTCCATTTCTGGTGCAATTTCATCAAACTCTTTCAATAACTCTTTTTTCGTTAATTTCTTATTACCAAGACTACGTAAGTATGGCTCGAGTGATGAATCGTCTAGTTCATTTGGACGAATACCACGTGCTTTTAAATAGCCAAGCCATTGTTGTGCTGGCATTATTTCTTGTGGTGCATTATAAATCTCGTCACGTGAGCGCCAGAACATTGCTGGTGCGTCTTCTTCCTTAACTGGTTTTGATTTTGCTTTAGAAAGATCTAATACCTTCTCTCCTGTTTTCTTTGGTGCCATTAATTTTTCCATGTAAGGTTTACCCTTGCCTAATATTTTAGGGACAGCTTTTAATGCGCCTTTTACGAAACCGCCTACTGCGTATTCTTGTGGATCTAGTGGTGGTAATACATCTACCATTCCACCTCTGTAATATCCATGCATGCCATATCCTCCACGGAATTGTGATTCCCAGTCCATTTCTTCTTCTTGCATTCTTGTTATTTTTTTATTCATTTTTAATTGTGCTCTTTGGGATGTTCCAAATATACTACCAGAAGGAGAAAATGAGTCAACATACTCGTGAAACATGTCCATATATCCTTCATCCATATCATTGACAGATTGGTAATCTACCATCGTATCATCCACATCACCCTTCATTAACCCCAGTTCTCTTTCAAGTTGTTTTTTATTTGTAGTAAGAGGATATTCAATCCAGTCATCTTTTACGATATCTTCACCTGCAGCATCCATACTCCAGTTATCATCAACAAAACGTGTTTCTTTGTTTTTATGGTCTATGACTATATGTTGGTCATTGCCGTGGTCATAATTCTTGTTCTTCCAGGTTATGGAAGTTTGTCCTGGCTCCTCCGTTACAACAATATCATCCCAATCAGTTTTTGTTATATTAGCCCTAACTCCCCCTTCTGTTTTTCTTACATTATCCGCACTAGTCTTAACCTTAAAATAAGTTTCCTTTGCTTCTCCACCATAAATCTTTTTAGTCTGAGATCCCATTTTAGCAACCGATGCTCCGTTTGCTAATTTAGCAAAATTAAAATTAGATGAATGTAATGGTGTACGTCCTAATGTTTTAACCATTGAACTAACCCATGGTGGTGCATAGTCTACGCTTTTTTCTCCGACTCCACTGAGTGCTTTAGTAACACCCTTAGGCATTGCTGATTTAGCAGCAAGTGCTCCAATGCCCTTCATAAAAAGCCTACGTGTAATATTAGGTAATACCATTATTAAAAACTATCGTCTGGTGGATAAAATTCTGTGTTCTCAAAGAAATCTCTTTCTTGTTGTCTTTGGAGCGAGGATTTAGGTCCTGGGACCTTGGACTTTACAAAAGGCCACGTGGTTTCTTTTCCGTACTTATCTCTAAGATGTTGTGCTAATTTCATTTGACGTTTATATTTTGGACCCATTAATGGTTTTGTGCCTTTAAAGAATGAGCCCATTAATAACTTAAGATCTTTCTCTGATAATTTCTTCGCAATCTTTTTTATTGCTTTTCTTCCAATCATAGAAGCAAGTCCGCCCGCAGCAAAATTTTGTCTTAAATATTTTGCACTAGGTAAAACTTTTAAATTTCCGTATGGATCTTTATCAAGTATTTTTTGAAGATAACGTTTTAGTTGACGTGCATCAACTTCTCCTCTTGCACCTAATGTGCGAATGTTACTTGAATAAGGGCTGTAGATACGGGATGTTAATTGTGCCTCTTCTAAAATATCACTAATGGCTTTTAAATTTCTATTTTTTGCTAAATTTTTTGGAGAATATAGAAATGATTCAATTCCTGCTTTTGCCTGGTTTAAAAAATTTGGTTCTGCTGTCAAATAACGTGGATTACTAACTGTAGACAATATATCATCTGTAGGAGTAAAAGCAAAATCACCTAATCTTTTTTTAACTTGGCTCATTGGAATTGTATGCCCAATACTTCCTGCTCTTGATCCTGGACGTAAAATGCCTAATTTATCTAGTAAAGAAAAAATTCCTTGGCTCCTCATATCTTCTACTAACTGTGCACGTTGATTAACAATCTTTTGAAAATCACGTGGCGTATATCCATATTGTGCCATTAATAATTCATCTGGTGTATTTGCACCTGGATTAAACATTCTTTCTGCACGTTTTAATTGTAGACTACCTAGTACATTAGGATTTTGTTTTGCTTCTCTATAAGGAACACCAAGGCTACGTGATAAATTACGAAGCATTCTTTCATAAGTTGGAAGTGATGGTGAAGCGGCAAATCCTTCCTCTGCGCGGTATGCTTGCGCTGCTTCACTTAGTTTTTTTCTTGTTTCTTTACCAGGAGTATACCCTTCTCTTTTCATTCCGAATGAAACTTTTGGAAGACCTGTTTTATCCGATAATTTAGTAATATCATCACCTGTTTTATTGGCGATGTATTTTAAATTGTCTTGTGTAAATTTAACTTGATCTACTGATGATTTAAATTTTTTCTGGGCATCAACTGTTCGCCCAGCTTTGATAAACTTATTAAGTGCTTTGATAGCAGCTTTTGATAAAGCTATTTTCATTACAATCCTCTATAATTATCTAATCCTGGTTGTCGATTACTAGGGGGTCTTTCTGTTGGTTGATTTCTTAGTGCCTCTAATCTTGGCGTTATGTATTCATCAAAAACTGCATAGTCACGATCTTGTATTCCTGTGTTAATAGGTGCAGCTTCTACTGTCATTGCATCCCGAATTATATTTGGATTAGTTGCTTGTGAGAATATTATATTTCTCATTGTACTTGGTTCACGAATATTTTTACTAAATAATTTACCTCTTCCTGACATAACTGGAAGAAATTGAGAAACTATCTTCTGAAATTTTGGGGATAATTTACTTGTAAGATAAGGAATTCCAATAGTTCCTCTTGATCCTAATACACTTAGCGCAGCAGGAATAGTATTTGCGCCAAGACGAATTTTAGAAAGAGTATCTTTGTACGGATTATCTTCATGAACTTCACTTGGTGGATAAAAGTATCCTATTTCTCTAAGAATATCTAAACTATCACCTTTTGGGGGAAATAAAACTTCGCCTTCAGGATCTTCATACATCATGCTTCTAAACAAATCAGGTAAAAAATAATTACCAACTGGCATGAATTTTGATATACCTTCACCTGTTGCCAATGCAGTATTTCTATAATCACGTAAAATATCTACACCTGTTGCAAGAATTCCTTCCATAAGTCCTTGCGGCTCTGACATAGTTGTTGATTCAATACCATCACCAAGATCAGTAACTATATCTTCTTCATCTGTAAACAAATCTGATAATGTAAAATTATCTTCTATTGGATCTAAATCTGATATTGTAATTTCGTCAACCATTAGTAATATACTCTCCCCGTGTCTTGAACTTTTGGTTCATCTTCAAAGTCATCATCTAATGTAACATGATAACCTTGTCTATAACGCATTAGTGCTTGCGTGGTTGAATCCACGTAGTCGTCGTTGTCGCCGAAAGGAAAAGCTGCACACTCTTCTATAACTTCTTCAGCGAACGTTTTTTTGGGCGCCCATATTGCACCAGCTTCAAAAAGTGGTGCTACGCTGTTTACCCTCGTATGTTTATCATTTCCTTTAGAGGGTGTAAAGTTTATAACAGGTATTCCTGATTTTTGCAACTCATGAGTGAGTGGCATACCAGAAGCCTTTGCTTCTATGAGAACCATCTCTGGTTCCCAGTATTTATATTGCTCCATTGCTTCTTTCTTTAATTCTGGAAAATTCCACCGATCACGTTTTGCATCTAGTAATATTAACGCTTTTCCACGTCCATTATCAGGGTTAAATACACCCCACGTTGTAATAGCTGAATAGTCAGCAGTCTCTTTTGCACTAAACGCTGTATCATAAGATTGTATAATAAACTCTAGTTCAGGTATTTTTTCTTGCTTCCACGTCTGCCACCACTCACGTTTTATAAGTGCACCTTCCTCGGACGTTGGTTGTTGCATCCATTGTGCTTGCCACTTAGTTAATGGTATGGAAGCTTTGACACCTTCTAGTCCTTTCATGGACCAAAAATTACCCCACATGGGTTTTTCGTTTATAATTGCAGGAAACTCAACAACTTCCCATTGGTCTGACATATCATCTTTTCCTTGGGCCTCGAGCAGCTTACCAGTGAGATCTTTTACTGACCAACGTGTCATAACTAATACAATCGCGCCGCCAGGTTGTAAACGCTGACGTGGACCGGATGTATACCACTCGTAATGTGATTCTAGGACCGTGGGCGAAAGAGCATCTTGCTCTGAATGAGGATCATCAATAATAAGTAAATCGGCACCACGACCAGTAATAGCACCACCGACACCAGCAGCAAAATACTCGCCGCCATGATTTGACTCCCAACGTCCAGCAGCTTTTGAGTCAGCTGCCAAAGTAACTTCAGGAAAAACTTTTTCATACTCAGTAGATTCAATAAGGTTCTTAGCTTTACGTCCAAAACGAATTGCTAGCTCACCTGTGTGTGTTGTCTGTATCAGTTTTGCTTTTGGATGTCTACCCATGAAGAATGCCGGAAATAAATGTGATGCAAACTCCGATTTAGTATGTCTTGGTGGCATATTGACAATTAGGCGTTTTAATTCTCCATTTGCAATACGATTAAGTTTTTCTGCGTAAATTTTGTGGTGATTACCTTCAACAAACTCAGGCCAAACTGTTTTTACAAATTTTAGAAAATCTTTTTGTGTTTCTTCTTGTTTTTCAACAATTGCATTTTTTAAAATGTATTTTAAAGTTTGTGTATCTAATTTTTCTAAATTACTCGTAGAAATAGTCATCTTGGTCCCCTGCAGTCCATTTTACAATGTCCTCAACAGCATACTCTATTGTTGACACTTTGTAATCAGGTTTTTTCATTTTTGTAGGCGATCTAGACTTATCATAAAACAAAACACGGTTATTTGGTTGTGCAGCAAAGTATCCATTGTCCAATTTTATAATATTAAAGGATTTATGCTCTTGAGGTGATTCTGAATAGCTAATATTTGGAATATTTGGGTCTGGATGACAAGAATCAATAGTAAAAATCAATTCTCCTTCGTAAAATTTCTTAGAAGGCGCTAAATATTTGCATCTACAGCCATTTACTTGCTTTTTTTGTATCACTGTGATGTGATAACTGAACGCATCCCACAATTCTAGCTCTTCTAGAGGCATTTTTTCCTCTGTTTCTTTCCAAACAAACGCAGAAATTGGTAATTTGTCGTATAATGCGCCAGTTTGTGGTAAATATGTCTCAAAATATAGAGCTCGACCTTGAATTGACTTACAAGTTGTCCAAACTCCTTCCTCATATTCGCCGTGACCACGTTCGTGATCATACAAAAATTCTTTTTTTACTAAAACTTCTATGGGTGGTACGTTTGCTACTAAAAAAGCCATACAAAATGATTAAATTTTTTTAAAAATTTTTTATAACGTTTTTTTAGATGATTGTCACTCTCAAACTTACCAAGAATCATAATAGGGTTCCTACTCACAGAAGGGGGGTTGGGGGTCGAGACTTTAGACCGGGCGGCGAACGGAGTGAGCCGCAATAAGTGTAGTTCCCGGGCGCGAGTTATCCACAGGTTATCCACAATGTTGCACAAATACAACAATACATTAGCAAACAACTATGATACTAATGAGCTAGAAATAGAAAGGATAAGATTATGCCACAAGATATAATTAAAACACAATCAATCAACAATGTTGATATTACCCCTGTAATGAAAGAGGTAATAGAATACTCTAAAGACCAAGCAAGTGTTGGTGATTTAGAACAACTAATTAGTAAAGTTCCTGCAAAAGAAAGCATGGATTGGAAACTAATTAGTGGTGTACTAATGAACTCATTAGTAGAATGGGTTGCAGAAGACAAGGAGGCTAGACTTGACTTGATTAAAAGACTGCAAGGAGATGTTGGATACATCTTAAAGCGAATGGGTTTGACTATGTAATCTTATCCTTCGTAGTCATATTAAAGGGCGAATAATCTTCCGATAGTTCGCCCTTTTTTTATGCCCAATCGTCAGGCATCAGCGTGTGCTGGGAAGTACCGGCCCGGGAAAGACACAGCAATAATTCGTGGATAATTGGTTGGAGTTTTGTTATTGGAGTTTTAAGGGAAGAAGGCTTTAGGTATTCTTAGAAGTTTCCCCACTACTCTCTAGGTTAGTGCTCACGACTTCCCTCTTTTGTGAGGCAAGAGCCGAATAACTCCGTTTATCTTGCCTCATGTATTGGCTTAAAGTGTAATAACCTTGAACACTACGACGTATATATTACCGTGCCAATCCAATCATTATATCATCAAATGTAATCCATCTCAACCCCTCTTTCACATTTCTTGTGGATAACTTTCCAGTATTTGACATCTCGCAACTTTCATGCCCGGGCGCGCCCGGTG
>VTLG01000256.1_pt1 | contig 15865 bp, 18 predicted proteins | sample 4694571 | NCBI WGS metagenome assembly VTLG01 (sample SAMN12604809, study PRJNA352737) | marine metagenome | biome: ENVO:00000447; feature: ENVO:00000209|ENVO:00000569|ENVO:01000036; material: ENVO:00002151; isolation source: viral sequences binned using virsorter ...
AGTTGTTTAAAATATAATAGAAAATTTATTGGTAGTGAAATAAGTAAAGAATATTGTAATATAGCAGAAAAAAGAATAATACCTGAAAAAAATCAAATAAAAATATTCTAATGAAAGAACAAGATTTGCACAATAGCATAGTAGATTATTTAAACTACTATCCTCATATACTTTGGACATCTACTTTAGGGGGTGTTTATTTAGGTAAAGGAAACTATAAACAAAAAGCCTTAGTAAAGAAACACTATAAAAAAGGCGTTCCAGACATATTAATATTTGAGCCTAATCTAAAGCATAACGGTTTAATGGTAGAGCTTAAAGTTAAATACAATAAACCTAGCAAGGATCAGAAACTATGGTTAGCTAATTTAACAGCTAGAAATTATAAAGCTGTAGTATGTTATTCACTTGAAGAATTTATAGAAATATTTACTAAATACACTAAAACGATATGAGAAAAAAACACGATCCACCAAAAAACATTAGAACAAAAGACGGTAGAGAAAACTTTACATACTTTTTATTTGAAGTAGATAGAGGAACAACAAATGAGATTTTTATACATAAAGAAACACAGATTATAATTGATGAAGATGAATACATATTAAATAAGATAGATTTTATTCAAGACCAATATAATCCACAAATGGTAGTAGTGGAAATAAGCCCTTTAGGTAAATGGGAATATAATTATTTAAAACAATCAGGGGTTAACTTATTTGTAGAGCTTTGCAAAAACTAAATACATATTTAGAAAATAGTTATAATAAATTGCTAGAAATAAGCAAAAGAATAACAAGTAATAGACACCCAGATTATGAAGATTTATTACACGAAACAATATTAGCCCTTTATAAGTCAGATCAAGAAAAGATTAAAATAATAATAGAAAAAAAACAACTTACTTTTTATATAGTTAGAATAATGATGAATCAGTATCAAAGTAATACAAGTCCTTATCATAAAAAGTATAGAAAGCAATACAACGAAAAACAATTAAAAGAATTTTATATTTATACTAAAGAACCTTTGACTAAAGAAAAGATGAAACAGTTAGAGCAGAAAGAAGATAGGCTACAATGGATAGAGGAAAAGTTAAAACATTTAAGCTGGTTTGATGTAGAAGTATTTAAGATATACTATAGAGAAAATTACAGTTTAAATACTATGAGTAAAGCAACAAAGATAAATAGAAGTACATTAGGAAAGTCAATAAGGTTTATTAAAAATTTTTTAAAAAATGAAAAACAAAAGTAAAGGTTTAGGGGATAGTATAGCCAAAATAACTAAAGCTACTGGTATAGATAAGTTAGCTAAAAAAGTATTAGGTGATGATTGTGGTTGTGAAGAAAGAAGAAAGAAATTAAATCAAATGTTTCCAAACTTTACAAACATAAGACAATTTACAGAAGATGAGATTAAGATATATAATGAGGTCGTGCCAGGAATAGAATTAAGGCAGCGACTAAATGCAGAAGAAAAAACTATAATAGCTACTTTATATAATGGGGTATTTGGTCAAAACCCACAATGGAAAAGCTGTTCACCATGTAATAAAAAAATAATGGATAATTTAAAAAAGGTATATGAAAAAAGTTGCAAAATTTAATTTAACAACAACAAAAGGTTTAGATTTAATTGTTTTAACAGAAAAAGGTGTTAAAGAAATGATAGATAAAAAGATTGCTAAAGCAATAGAGAAATTAAAAAATGAAAAAGTACATTAAGATATATATGGATTATTACGATTATGTTATTGATGACATAATTTTATGTACTCATTGTGGTAAACAGGCTTGTGACATTCATCATATAGACGCTAGGGGTTTAGGTGGCGATCCTAGAGGACATAAAAACCAAATAGAAAACCTTATTGCTTTATGTAGAAGCTGTCATATAAAAGCAGAAACAGATAAACAATTTAATAATCAATTAAGAGAGTTAAATAAACATAAACATAATCATAGCTACTAATGAAAATAGAAAAAGTTAAAATAGCAGAATTAAATCCTGCAGAGTATAACCCTAGAAGAATGACTAACAAACAATATGAGGACTTAAAAAACTCATTAGAAAAGTTTGGTTTAGTTGATCCTATAATAATAAATGCAGATAATACAGTAGTTGGTGGACATCAAAGATTAAGAATAATGAGAGAACTAGGTGCAGAGCTTGTACCAGTAGTTAGAGTAAATCTATCTAAAGAAGATGAGAAAGAATTAAACATAAGGCTAAACAAAAATACAGGTGAATTTGATTTAGATGTATTAGCTAATAATTTTGAAATAGATGAGTTAAAAGATTGGGGCTTTAAAGATGTAGAACTTGGTTTTAATATAGATAAAATAGTAGAGGGTAATATTGAAGATGACCATATACCAGAAGTAAAAGAAACTAGAGTTAAATTAGGTGATGTTTGGCAACTAGGAAAACATAGATTAATGTGTGGAGATAGCACAAAAGAAAGTGATGTAAATAAACTAATGAATGGACAGAAAGCAGAATTATTACACGCTGATCCCCCTTATGGAATGGGTAAAGAAAAAGATGGCGTATTAAATGACAACCTATATAAAGAGAAATTAGACACTTTTCAGTTAGAATGGTTTAAAACATTTAGACCATATTTAGATGATAATGGTTCTTGTTATATTTGGGGAAATGCAGAGGACTTGTGGCGTTTGTGGTATTCACTATTAAAAGATTTAGAAAGGCTAACATATAGAAATGAGATAGTTTGGAATAAAGGACACGGAATGGGTATGTCAAGCCAACAACATAGAATGTATCCAACAGTCACAGAAAGATGTTTATTTTTTATGATAGGTGAACAAGGATTTAATAATAATCAAGATAATTATTTTGAAAAGTGGGAACCAATCAGAACCTATTTAGAAAAAGAAATAAAAAAACTAAATGAAAGCGATAAAACAATAGCAACTGCATTAGGATATAAAGATGGTAGAACCGTTAACCATTGGTGGAGTAGGTCGCAATGGACTTTTCCAACAGAAAAAAACTACAATGCTTTAAGAGAGTATTCAAAAACAAAAAACAATGAAGGATTCAAAAAAGAATATGAAGAATTGAAAAAAGAATATGAAGAATTGAAAAAAGCATTTTATGATACAAGGGCATATTTTAATAACACACACGATAATATGACTGATGTATGGAACTATGAAAGAGTATCAGGAAAAGAAAGACACAACCACGCTACACCAAAACCAGTAGAAATGATTGAACGAATAATAAAAACAAGTAGCAAGAAAAAAGTAATAGAGCCATTTTTAGGTAGTGGTTCAACATTAATAGCTTGTGAAAAAACTAACAGAATATGTTATGGAATGGAATTAGATACTAAATACTGTGATGTAATTATAGAAAGATGGGAACAGTTTACAGGACAAAAAGCAAAAAGAATATAAATTAAATTTAATAAAATGGGCAAAAAAGAACACAACCTTAAGAAAGAAACATTACTACAATCATTAGAAAGTAGCATGGGCATAGTATCTACAGCTTGTAATAAAACAGGTATAAGTAGAAGTAGTTTTTATAAATGGTATAAAGAAGATGAAGAATTTAGAAAAAGAGTAGATGATATAGACAATGTAAAACTAGATTTTGTTGAAAGTAAGTTATTTACAAACATAGATAACGGAAAAGAGAAAAGTATTATATTCTACCTACAACACAAAGGACATAAAAGAGGATATGTACAAAGACAAAATATTAACTTAACATCTAACGAAGAAGATATAAAAAAGATTGAAATTGAAATCATTGAATCTAAAGGGAACGATAGTTCTACAAAAGAATCTTAATGCTAGTACAAGAATTGTAGTTAATCAGGGTGGAACAAGAAGTAGTAAGACATATAGTTTAGCACAATTAATAATACTTAAAGCATTACAATCAAAGGGTAAGGTATATACTATTTGTAGAAAAACACTACCTGCTCTTAAATCTTCTGCCTATAGAGATTTTTTTAATATATTAGAATCACACAATTTATACAATCCTGATAACCACAATAAGTCAGAGCTTACATATAAGCTAAATGGAAATACAATCGAATTTATTTCTGTGGATCAACCAGCAAAAGTGAGAGGTAGAAAAAGAAACTATGTTTGGTTAAATGAAGCTAATGAGTTTAGTTTTGAGGATTGGGTACAGCTAACACTAAGAACAACAGAAAGAATCTATTTAGATTTTAACCCCTCTGATCCGTACAGTTGGATATATGATAATGTGTTAAATAGAGAAGATTGTACATTTATTAAATCAACTTATTTAGATAATCCTTTTTTACCTGAAGAAACCATAAAGGAAATAGAAAGATTAAAAAAGCTAGATAGTAACTATTGGACTATATACGGTATGGGTGATATGGCACAACCCACAGAAACTATATTCAGACAATTTGAGATATGTAACAATATACCAAAAGAAGCTACCCTAATAGCTTTAGGAATGGATTTTGGCTATTCTAATGACCCTACCGCAATAGCAGAAGTATATAAGTTAAATGATGATTTATATATTAATGAATTGCTATATGCTAAAGGCTTAACTAATCAAGACATAGCAAACAAACTAAGGGAATTAGGTATAACAAGGCAGACAGAGATTATAGCTGATAGTGCAGAGCCTAAATCAATAGAAGAAATACATAGATTAGGGTTTAATGTAAAACCTGCTAAAAAAGGAGCTGACAGTATTAATATGGGTATTGATGTATTGAGAAGATTTAAAATACATATTACAAAGAATAGTACAAACGCTATTAATGAATTTAAGTATTATAAATGGTTAGTAGATAAGAATGGTAGGGTAATAAATAAACCTGCTACAAATCAATTAGACCACCTTATAGACGCTATTAGGTATACTGCTTTAAACAAGCTAACTACTAACTATAGCGGTAAGTATTATATATTATGAACAAAAACAACAATTTTATATTTATAACAAATGGCTAGAAAACAATTTGAGGTAACTATACCTACTGAATGGAAAGATATTACAATAGCAGAATATCAAAGGTATTTACAAATAGCAAAGTCAAAAAGAAAAACTAGAGATGATGAGATTATTTCTATGTTTTGTAAGATTGATAAAAAATTTATAAAAAAGCTAAAATTAAAAGACAAGAAAATTTTAGTAGATAAAGTAAACAAATTTGTTAATAGCAAAAATGAAACGGTTTTAGAAAAGAGAATAAAGTTTAAAGAAAAAAATTATGGGTTTATTCCTAATTTAAGCAAGATAACAACAGGAGAGTTTGTAGATATAGAAGAATATGGAAAGAATATAAATGAAAATCTACATAGAATAATGAGTGTTTTATATAGAGAAGTAGATAAAGAAGTAGGAAAGTTTTATAGTATAAAACCTTATGATCCTGATGAGCTTGAAATTGATAAGTTTAAAGAACTTCCAATGAGTACAACACTATCTGCGATAGATTTTTTTTTTCGTTTAGGGAAAAACTTATTGGAAGATTTAAACAATTATTCGAGGGAGGTACTGATGAAGAGCCAGAACAAAAAACCTTAGCAGGTAAATGGGGCTGGTATAATTTAATTTTTGGATTGTGCGGTGAGAATATCCTTCATATAGAACCAGTAACTAAACTTGAGATAACTTTAGTATTAACTTATTTAAGTTATCAGCAAGACAAAAGTAATATAGAAAGAAACAATTATAATAAGCATAAATGATAACTTATAAAAACTTTATAGACGATTTTAAAACAATAGCTACTAATCATTTTTTGATTAATTCTTTTCATAGTGGTATGCTTGATGAAGTCGACATAAACAAATTAGACCAATCAGATTTTCCTATACTATATGTTGAGCCTAGCAATACTAACATAGACAAAGGCGTAATGACTTATACCTTTACTGTATTTACTATGAATTTAATAAAAGAAGATTTAACTAATAGAGAGGAGGTTTGGTCTGAAATGTTACAAATAATGCAAGATGTTATAGCAGAGTTTAGACAGAATCTAGCTGTACAAACTTCAGGCGGAGATAGTGGAAAGAAATACAGTTATATACCAAATGAAGTTGTTTTAAATCTACCTATTAACGCAGAGCCTTTTACAGTAAGGTTTTCTAATATGCTTACAGGCTGGAACGCTACTTTTACTATGCAAGTTAATAACCCTAATTCACTATGTAATGCCCCAATAGAGCCTAGTGACGAAGATAGAAATTCATAATGGAATTAGAAACAAAAGCAATAGAAGAAGTATTAACTAGGTTTGGTAGTAATCTAATAAAAAAAGCTAGGGCAAATCTAAGTAAAAAAGGCAAAAAAGCTAAAGGAACTTTATTTGACCAAATGAGTTATGAGCTTGAAAAAACCCCTAACGGTGTAAAGTTTAAAATGGACTTTGGAAGTGCTGAGGACTATTGGGAATTTATAGATCAAGGTGTTCAAGGAGCAGGTGGTTTTAAAGGTAGCGGAAAAAAAAGAGGTCAAGGTAGTCCGTTTAAGTTTGGCAGAAAACAACCACCATTAAGGGCAATAATGCCATGGATTAGTATAAAAGGAATAAAGGGTAGAGATAAGAAAGGTAGGTTTATAAAAAAAGAATCACTAGCTTTTTTAATTGCTAGAAGTATTAAACAAAAAGGTTTAGAAAGAACTTTGTTTATTTCAAAACCTTATGAAGAAATGTTAGAAGATTTAAAAGATGAATTAGCAGAAGCAGTAGCTTTAGATTTAGATAACTCTTTAGAAATAGATGAATCTGACAAAGTAGAATTAATGTAAGTAAATAAAAATGGCGTATAGTATAGAACAACAACCTAATAAATTTGTGGCTTGTAATAGCCCTTTAGTTTATGTAGTAAAAGAATCAGACGGAGCAATAACAGGAGCTGCTAAATTTAGATATATAGTACAAGTACAAATAAGCACAACCAATTCAGGGGCTTTATCAACAATAGCTAAGTTAAAGCTACATAAAAACAGGGGGGGTGTTGCTATTGTAGATGTACACAAAATAGTAAGAACTTATTTAGAAACGCAACAATATAATGTTGCTTCAACGACCAACAGCATACATAGTATAGGCGTTTCAAATGCTGCAACACCTTTTTCAAATAATGGTTCACAGGCAGTAGCAATAAGAATATTAGGGGGTTATGAAAAGGCTTCTAGCCAAACTGCTGCTCCTGTAGAAGAATTAGCTCCAACAGGAACTTATACTACAAATATTGCAGTTGGTATTCCAGCAACAACCCCTTATACTAAAACAGCTACTAATTTTGGGGGATTAGATAATGGAACACAATTTCCTTTAAAGTATTTTATTAATGACGCTAGTAATGAAGATGATTATGGGTTTTTAACTAATGCTCCAACTGTTCAATTTGTTAGAGGATCAAGCACAAGTGGAGATAATGTAGATGAGGGTACAATATGTTTTAAGCAAGGTAACAACGCTTCTAGTAGCATTGTGACAGTAGGAGAGAAACTAGAGCATATTGCTATACAATATTTTAATAGTGCAGGTACTTTAATAGCAGGTACAAGTGGTGGGGCAACAGTACATTTTTTTGCAAATACTAATACTAATGGTGGAGCTACTGCTGCTCAATCTACTACAGTACAAAAAGCAATATTATATTTTGGTTGTGGTACTAAAAACTTACAAACACAAAGTTTATCTACTTTAGCTAGACCTAGCAATTTTTCTAATTGGGCATATTATAGAATCTTTGGTTGTACTTCTGCAGACATAGATGATAGATGTACTAAATATTATAATTTCTATAGATATGGAAGTGGGGCTACAGTAGATGATAGACACCAAAGCTGTACTAGATATGATAATGTTAGATTAGCTTGGCGTAATAGATTAGGATCTTGGGATTATATGAATTTTAGGGGTAAGTCAATAGAAAGCGTAGATATAACAAGTGAAGAAATGGAAAGCGTACCAGGTAGCTGGGATAGCGCATTATATAGTTATGATAATTGGGAAAGAGGAAAGGAAACATTATTTACAGAAGCTAAAAGAAAATTAACTATTAATAGTGATTGGTTAAATGAAGATGAGGCAGTATGGCTAGAGGAATTATTTACTTCTACTGATGTGCAAATATTAGCAGATAATAGTGTGGTTTACCCTGTAGTTATAGCAAATAAAAATTACACTAAAAAAACAAGTGTAAACAATAAAATAAAAATACAATATACAGTTAATTTAGAGTACGCTAACAAAGTAAGAACAAATAGTTAATGGATATTAGATTAGTAGCATATCGTAGAGAAAACACAAGTGCAGATACTTTTGATGTAGTACAATATGAACTTGATTTACAAGAAGCTCCTAATGTTGTAGTAAATTATAATTGGTTAGATTTAAAAAACCCAGACCAAAGAAAAGCTAGTTTTAGCCAAACCTTAAAACTTCCTTTTTCAAATGACAATAATACTTTTTTTGAAAATTATTTTGAGGTTAATTTAGAAAGTTTAGTATATAACGCTAAAACAAAATTTAATGCAATTTTATATATAGATAGTATTCCGCAATTAAAAGGCTTTATACAGCTTAAATCAATCTATATGAACGCTAGATTATATGAGGTTGCTTTATTTGGTGATACTGCTGATTTTTTTACTGACTTAAAAGACAATAGATTAAAAGACGCTTTTAGAACTCAAGACACTACAAACCCTGAATTGTTTATAGAAGATAACCAATTAGACCATATATTAACATTACCTAATATTGTAGCTAGTTGGACTACAGGGCTTACTACAGTTGCTAGTACTACTACTAATGATATAATGTACCCCATAATAGATTATGGACATACTACTAATCCTTATTCTAGTGCTATGTTTTGGACACCTGCAGATGTTTATTCGCAAGGTTTAAATGAATTAGGTGGTAGTGTTAATGACGCTTTTAATTACTATGGTATGGTACAATCATCAGATTTAAAACCTGCAATTAGAATACAAAGGTTGTTACTAATAATTGCTCAAAAGGCAGGTTATCAAATTAAAAGTACATTTTTAGGGATAGATTCAGATGGTTCTGTTTCTGATACTCAGTTTTTTAGTAGAATGTTTATGACGCTATCTACAGAGCATAGTAGAGTACAAACATTGTTTAATACAAGCGCAGGTAATGAAGCTCCTTTTATAGGTTTTCAAGCTAATATGTCTAGCTCTTCAGGAGCTACTACATTTCCTGTAACAGACCCTAGTGGTATTGGTTTAGTAGAAAGTGTATTTAGTAATTTAGATGTAGATAATGAAGTATTTGACCCTAACGGTTTATATAACAGTCAGCTTACAGATTGGGGTGTTGGTGGTATTACAGGGGTAGACACACCCTCTATAAAAATACCTGTAGATATAACAGACAATACTTTACTACCTACAGGAACAATATCAGTAAAAGTCACAATAACTATTAATATACAAAACACAGTTAGCCCTAGTGGTGATCCTTTAAGTGTAGTACAATTAAGACCTCGTTGGTACAATCAAACTACTAATGAGCCTGTTGGTTTTGGTTTTCAACAAAATGTTTCTACAGGCTCTGATGTTACATTTGAAACAACACAAGAATTACAAGCAACCCCAGGTACAATATATTATTTTTTATTAGAGTGTAATCCTTTTACTGTATCTGCACAAACAGGTACACAAAACGCTACTGCTACTATATCAGCTTGTACTATAGAAACAGTACAAACAGATAATGTAGGTATAATGTCAGGTGGTTTAAATGGTGAGGTACAGATGTATCATAATATGCCTGATATGACACAAGCAGATTTTGTAAAAGATTTAGTAAATAGATTTAACTTAATTATACAAACTGATCCTGACAATGAAAAACTATTACTTATAGAGCCTTATCAAGATTATATAAATGCAGGTACAACGCAATATTGGACAGATAAATTAGATGTATCAAAAGAGCAAGTTATTAGACCTACTAATGAACTACAATCTAAAGTATTAAAGTTTGGCGATTTAGAAGATGAAGATATTTTAAACAAAAGATATAAAGATATATACAATACTGTTTATGGTACTTATATAGAAAACAGAAGAAATGATTTTGCTAATAATGAGTTTAGTAACTTTAGCGTCTTTGCTCCTTTTATAGCACAAGGAATAGGTCAATGGTCAGGCAATACAATTAACGGAGCTTTGCCTAACCCTAATGTAGCTTTAGCTTATTTATTTAAAGCAGAACAAGGAGAACCCAGAGAACCATTAGAAACAATGAAACCAAGATTGTTTTATTATAGTGGTACGCCTATAGATATTACAGGAACAAACCCTAATACAGGTAACGATTTTAATTTTCATATATACTCTAATCAATTTTTACAAACAGGTGACGCTACAATTACTAATAATAAATTTCCTTTATGTTTACAATATAACCTAGACACTTTAGGATCTGTTACTGCTGATACTAAACTATTAAATTGGACTTGGTATAGCCCTAACTTTAACACAGGCTTTACATTTAACTATTTTGGCATGACCTATAGTGAGCATGGTTTTTATACTGACTATTGGTCGCAATATATAAACGAAATATATTCAGATGAAGCTAGAATAATGGAATGTTATTTGAATCTTGATCCTGTAGACATTAGGTCATTTGCAGGTACAGGTTTTCAAAATGTATATTTTATAAAAAATACATTATGGAGAATTATAAGCATAGATAATTATTTAGTAGGTGGGAACAAATCAACTAGAGTTACATTATTAAAAGTTATAGAAAAATTAACTAATGATTGCGGAGCTATACCAACTATTACAAATACTGGATTAATGACTTGGGTAGACGCAGGTTCAGGAGCAAGTACAACAATAACTAATACTTGTTGTGAAGAAGTAAACCCTGATTGGACTTTTGTTCAAACTAACGCTAGTACAGGAGTAGGAGATTGTTATACAAGTGCAGGTACTACAGATTTTGGTTTTGATAATTCTAATAATCAAGACATACCACCAGTACAACTCCCTATGCCCTCACTAATGCCTAATCTACAAACTAACTATAATATTATTACAACTAATGGTAATGCTTATACTACTACTTATTATATGCAAGGTACAACATTAGATAGTAGTACAGTTACAAACTTTAATTACAATGGCATACAAAGTCAGATGATGTCTTTGTCTATTTTAAGTATGAATTATGTTAAAGTTAGCTTATTAGGTAGTATAGTTTCAGGTACTAATTCTGGGAAGTGTGGATATTTTGAATACGACACAGTTTTAATAAATAGAAATAATACTAATTCACAAGTAGGTAGTGCAGGTGGTGATTTGTTAAAAACAAATAAAGATAGTGCTTTTACTACCCCTACAGTTAATATAACAACATTTGACAATAGAGGTTTTTGGACTCCTACTATAGTTGGTGGAGCTAGTGAAACAGTACACTGGGTAGCTAAAGTATCTTTAATTAGACAACCTTTGGGCGATCCTGACGCTACTATTGTACCAACAGTAAAGGCAATATATCAAAACGCAGAAAACATAATGCTACAAAATTTAGATTATTTATTATGGAATTAGAAAAATATATACAATCAGTAGGAGAGCTTATGCCTATTTCTTTAAACCTTTTAACAGAACTAGAAGCAAGTGGTAGTAAATATGCTTTTGAAACAGGATCAGAAGAATACCCTACATCATTTAAAGATTTAAGAAAAAAATTAAAAGAATTATTATGGCAGAAAAAGTAACATTAGAATTTGAAGCAGACACTAAAGGAGCTGTAGATGATATTGGAGAAATAAAAGACGGTGTAAAAGATATAGGTAAAACTGCAAAGGCACAGAAAGGAGCTTTATCAGGAATGGCTAAAGGCTTTAAAGGTGTTGGTATGGCTATGAAAGCAGCAGGGTTTGCTATAATTATGAAGTTGGTAAATGCTTTATGGGAAGCTATGAAAAAGAACCAACAAATAGCAGACGCTGTTTCTACCGCTTTTAATGTTGTGGGTGTTATTATGGGTAAAATAACTCAAACTATAACAAATGTAGTAAATAGAGTCGCTGCTTCTAGTGACAATTTTGACGCTTTAGGTAGAATAATGAAAAACTTTATGACACTAGCCTTAACGCCTTTAAAATTAGCTTTTAACGGTATTATGCTAGTTATAAAAGAGGTTCAGTTAGCTTGGGAGAAATCCTGGTTAGGTAAAGGCGATATAGAAAAAATTAAAAAATTAACTGCACAAATAGACGGTTATAAACAAGAAATAAAAGATGTAACAGAAGAAGCTATTGCGGCAGGAAAAGGTATTGTAGTAGATTTTAAAGAGGGTATAGGGGAAATACATAATTTAGGAAAAATAGTAGTACAAGAATTTGATAATACTTTTAAAGATGTTACAGTAAAGAGTTTAGTAAACCAAGCAAAAGCAGTAACAAAAGCAAGTGCAAATTTAGGGTTATTAGAAGCTAAGCACCAAAGAATAATAATAGCTTTTGAGAAACAAGCAGAGGAGCAAAGAAAGATTAGAGATGATATAAGTAAAAGTATAGATGATAGGATAGCAGCTAATGATAAATTATTAGTAATAGCTAAAGAACAAACTAAGGCAGAAATACAAGCGTTAAAAGACCAAAAAGGAGCTTTAGCTTCAAAGTTAGCAGTAGAGGTAGACAACGCTGATATTAAAGCTCAAATATACGCTTTAAATACTGCAATTATAGAAACAGAAAAAAGAGCAACAAGTTTAGAGAAAGAAAGCGGAGAACAAAAAAACGCTTTATTAGCAGAGCAATTAGCTAACACAAAAGAGTTGCAAAAAATAGGTATAGATGAAGTAGCTAGACAAGAACAAGAATTTATTAATGAAAGGGATAGGTTACTTAAAATGGCTGAATTAACTTTATCGAATGCAGAAGAACTAGCAGACGCTAAATTAAGAATAGAAGAAGATTATCAAAAAAAGAAAGACAAATTAGACGAAGCAGAATTACTTAAAGAACAAGCCTTACAAGATACTAAAAGACAAATTATAGGTTCAGCTTTAACAGGTCTTACTGCATTAGTAGGGGCAGAAACAAAAACAGGTAAAGCGTTAGCAGTAGCACAGGCTACTATGGACACTTATGCAGGAGCAACCAAAGCTCTAGCACAGGGGGGAATATATGGAACTATAGCAGCAACAGGTGTTATAGCAGCAGGTTTAGCTAATGTAAGAAGTATATTACAAACTGACATACCTGGAGAAACAGCAGGGGGAGAGTCAGCCCTACCAACACCTGAAGTAGTACAAGACACTATACCAATAGCCCCTACCTTTGGAGCTATAGGAACAGACGCTCCACCAGTCCAAGCGTTTGTAGTAGAAAGTGATGTTAGTAGTAGTCAGGCTTTACAAAATGATTTGAACTTACAAGCGACCTTATAAACAATTTTAAACAATTTATATTTATTAATATGGGTAAAGAAAAAATTAAAAAAGTAGAATTAATAATAGATGAAGAAGAAGAAAGGTTTGGCGTTGAAGCTATTAGTTTAGTTGAGTTTCCTGCTATTGAGGAAAATTGGGTATTCTTTAATAAAGACCAATTCTTAACTTTAGCTAAATTAGATGAAGAACAAAAAACTTTAGTAGGGGCAGTATTAATTCCTAATAAAGAAATTCCTAGATACGATCAAGAAAAAGACGAAAAGTATGTTGTGTACTTTACAGAAGATACTATCAAAAAAGCACAAGAGCTATTTATGGCTAGTTTAAGGAACAATAACGCTACTTATGAGCATAAAGTACCAGTAGAGGGAATGACAGTTGTAGAGAGTTGGATAAAAGAAGATAAGAAAAACGATAAATCTAATTCTTTTGGTTTTAAAAATCTTCCTATTGGAACTTGGTTTGTAAAAATGAAAGTTAACAATTCTGAAATTTGGGAATCAGTAAAAGAGGGTAAAGTAAGAGGGTTTAGTATTGAGGGATATTTTACTGATAGATTAATTGAAGCGTCACGACCTAAAGATATTATAGATTTAGCTAAAGAATGTACTGATTGTCCTGATGAGATTACATTAGGAAAAATTAGAGATTTGATATTAGAGAATGAATTAGCAGTTGTAGGAACTTTAGACGGTGAGCCTTTATTTGCTACTAAAGAGGAAGCTAAGATATATGCAGAAATGTTTAAAGGGTGTTCAGGCTTTCATATTCATAGAGTAAATGGTGTAGTTAGATATATGGCTTGTGAAACACACGAAGATAGTGTTAAGAAAGAATATGTTGAAGATGAGTTTGGAAAAAAGAAAAAGAAATATACTAAAAAATATAAATACGCTGAATATGCAGCTTTTGTAAATAGACAAGCTATGGCTGTTTATAAATGGGATCAATGTATAAAAGATATGGTAAAACAATATGGCAATAAAGAAACTGCTGCTAAAGTCTGTTCTGCTATAAAAAATAGGACAGTAAGACGCTGAGCCTGTGAACAATAATTTAAGTTTAATATTTATAAAAAAAAGATTACAATGGCAAGTACACTAGAAAAAATCAAAACGCTTTTATCAAAAAGCAAAGAAACAAAAATGTATGCTGAAATGATACTAGATGATGGTAGAGTATTAGCAACAGAAGATGAGCAATTTATGATAGGCTCTGTTGTTATGGTTGTTGGTGATGATGGAGAAACATCTAAATTAGCAGCAGGAACTTATACAATGTCTGACGGAGCTAAATTAACTATAGATGATAATTCTAAAATTGTTGATTTAGGCGAAGAAAAAGAAGCAGAGGGTGTAGAAAAACCTGAAGAAATGCAAGAAGAAAAAGAAGAAGAAATAGACGAAGAAAAACTATCTAAAGCTATATATGAAGCAACGCCTGATAAAGTAAGCGAAGATAAAGCTAAAGAAATGGCTAAAAAAGTAAAGAAATACGCAGAAGAAGAAGAAGAAGAAGATAAAGAAGAAATGGCTTCAGAAGCAGAAGATACTGATTGGGCTAAAACTTTTGAAGAAATGAAAGATAGAGTTGCAGCTTTAGAGAAAGAAGTATTTGGAGATAAGGCAGAAGAAGAAACAGAAGATTTATCTAAAGAAAAAGTAGAAATGTCTAAAGACATGGTAAACAGTTTAGTAGAAGAAATTGAACACTTAAAAGCTAAAGTTGTTGAACTAGAAAAAGAACCAGGAACAGAGGGTTTTACTCACAATCCTGAAAATGACACTAAATCAGAAAAAACTGATTTGGGTAAAATGTCAATTAATGACAGAGTTAAATATTTAATAAATAATTAAAAAAATGAAAAAAGAAAATAAAAACGAAATTATGAAATTGGCAAATAACAAACGCTATGAGTTTGATATTACTGTAAACAGTGATACTTACGCTGGTGTACATTCTTTGCCATATGTAACTGCTGCGTTAAGAAGTCCTGACACAGTTGCTAAAGGTTATGTAAGGACTATAGACGGACTAACAAAATCTGCAGTAATTAATAATATTGCTTCAACAAACCCTATTGTTGCTGCTGCTTGTTCATTCTCAAGTGGTAATGATACTTCTACTTCAGAGCAAATTTTAACACTTACTGATCTTAAAGTAAATGAAGAAATTTGTAGAGGAACTATCTTTCCTACTTGGATGGGTCAAGGAATGGATAGAAACGGAAACCTACCACAAAACTTTGGAGATTTCTTATTACAAGTAATTGCAGGGAAAGCTGCTGCTCAATTAGAGATTGGTATATGGCAAGGAGCTTCTCCATTTGGAACAGGGTTCTTATCAGATGATGGAACACAAGATGAAACAGGAGCTGACGCTTCAGCTTGTAAAGATTTCTCAGAAGTTGATTTTGCT
>VTLG01002895.1_pt1 | contig 15864 bp, 25 predicted proteins | sample 4694571 | NCBI WGS metagenome assembly VTLG01 (sample SAMN12604809, study PRJNA352737) | marine metagenome | biome: ENVO:00000447; feature: ENVO:00000209|ENVO:00000569|ENVO:01000036; material: ENVO:00002151; isolation source: viral sequences binned using virsorter ...
TTTGAAATCATATACAAAGGGCATTGATTCCTACATTGAAGCTAATCCTAGAAGAGCTACAAGGGTTGGAACAATATCCATAACATTCAATGCAGAAACAGGAAAGATGTATGGGCATGATTAGCACTAAGTATAAGGCTATTAAAAAAATCAAAGTTCCCAAATGGGCAGAATGGGAAACACATACAAAAACAACTGTCAAAGACGCTGTTCAAACCTTGATTGAAGAACTGCCAAAAGGCTACAAATTTTATGCAAAACTTATCCATGAGAAATTAATCACTGTCAAAGGTTTTGAAATGACACGCATTAGAAGAACTAGGGAAGCCTTACAGCAGATGATTGAACTTGAAATTATATCACATGAGTCAACAAATAGGGATAATTTTATCTCGATTGACGGAAACAAAGTAAAATTATATGAAGTAATGTAAGCCTTGAACATGGATCAACTTCATGTGGATTTCAGAACGCATAGCAGAACGTTGTCTGATGATCGTGGTGTGTTTTACGAAGCGACCAATCGTGCCATAATAATACTGCAAAACCATGAGTGTCTGGAAGATATTTTTGCAACCATAGAGCATGAAAGCATACACTTCTGTCTAAGAGAAGATACAGAAAGCATAGACGCTGAACAAGAGGAAGAAATCACATTCCGTATGGCGTGGGCTTGTGAATCATTATGACTAATAAACACCACATTGATACCATTGATACCATCTAACATAGTTCCCTTATACCCTACGAATATCGTCTAATTGTATGTCAACGGTAGTTTATGTGCCACACACGAAGCAGGAAGTAATCTGTCCACGTTGCGACAGTGCTATGGTAAATATTCAACCATGCCATGAAAAATGCTTTCAATGTGGTGCAGAAATAGATTGTAGCGATTGAAAAATTTTTTTCGATGGGTATTTTAGATTAATTTTCCAGATTACACTATGCAAGATACTGAATTGAGAAAGCAACACGATGTCGTTATTCAGAAACTTATTGAAGTTGATGAAAATGATTTCAAGACAAAGACAGGTTTAGTGCGTGAACTCGTTGAAGTGTCCAGACCATTGTTGAAAAGCAACTTGGTGAGTGGTTTAAAAATTTCTGATCTTGCTACTTATATCAATGGGAAACTATTGGAATTTGGAATCAGATACCCACGCAACGAAAAATTCTACAACCTTTTTACTGATTCTGAAAAACGATCTTCTGGATATGGAAGTATATCTCAATCTACCAATGGTAGATTCGACCACGAACATAATTTCGTAGGCGATTTTGATCAAAAAAGATGTGAGTGTGGCGACATGATAGTTAGTGGTCAGCACTACACAATGGCAGAAGCAGAAGCAGAAGAAAAAACAATCGGAATTTCAGAAGTCACAATAAAGCCAAAACAAGACAAGTCACCAAAAAGACCATACTCAAATCCTATTATAGATTACCTGCAAAGACTAGCATATCTGAATGAAGATTACGCAAGTCTGTTGCATGATCAAGTTAAAAAATATTACAAGTATGAACCTGTTGCAAAGGCTATCGATGAATTTTACAAGGATAAGGACATGGAAAAATTAATGAATGAAGTAAAATCATTTGAAGCACAGTTAATTCATGCAGATAAAAATTCTGACGCAAGACAGAAAGTAGGCGAATTTGAAAAAATCAAAGCGTTTGTTTTACAACACACCACACACACAGTAGCCCACGTTGCAAAGTTGTTAAGCATAACACCAAAGCACATGACCAACAGCGTAATCAGAAGTGAACCACAATACACAAAAATATTGAAATGGTTTAAGTCAGTTTATTTGATATGTCCACACTGCACGAAGCAGGTAGAATGGTTGGCTTATGATTGGTTTAACGAGATGTGTGAACGCAGGGAACTAGACATGGACATGACACAACCGATAGTTCCTAATAACAAGTAATTTCAAGTGGTTAGTTATGGTATGGACAACACGATACATTGGCGTAATTTCTTATGCACTTGTATCTGCATTACTAATTTACAAAGACGTTGTAAGTGATGTGCAAGGTGCATTAGTATTACTAGCACCAATCGCAGTTTTCATTGGTGCAGATCAGTTTAAGCATAGAAACGATGAATCCTTTGATGAATAAATAAAAAAAAGAAAAGATTGAGATTAGTTAACAATCTCGAATCTGTATATTTGGTTTTTTTCTTCGTCATAGAAGAAATCGTCAAAGTTGTAATTATCTGTTTCAACGTCATATTGCGTTTCAAACATTTCACCACCTTTGAGTTTGCCTTTGGCAGAAACTATTGTGTCGTATGCTATGGCACATGACACAGTTCTGATGTAATCTCTTAACTTACACCATTCGTCAGAACCAACTTCACCACATGAAGATACACCCAATGTTGACATGAAGTTCAATCTAGTTTTTGACATAGCTTCCATAACACCACGACCTGTGAAAAGAATACCCTCTCTAAATCCGAAAGGATTGTTCACTTTTGTGATGTATTTCTTTCTAGGTGCTACACCAAAATTTTCTGCTTTCTCTTGCATTTCTGCGTCTATTTGATAATAGACTTTTTTGGATTGAGTTTCCATAAAGAATCAGTATTAACAGGTGTTAATATAGATACCTGCACTGCTTAGGCACAAATTAAATGTAAATACATATTAACACACAGGCATAAGATTTTACAATAACATGAATACAGAAAATGGAAACGAGTTGAACCCCAACCTATACACCCCCGAAGAATTTAGTGACAAGGTTGCTGACATCACATTCGAGCAAGTTCCTGAAAACACTTTCAGACGATGGGGAATTATGACCAAGCGTGTTCTTTGTAATGGTAAAAGAACAGGCGTTGTTCTAATTCGTGATCTTCTAAATGGTGGCTTTTGGAAAGCAACAGAACGTTATCAAGTAATTCCACATCAAATGCTTATGGGAATAGTTAGAACCATAGCAGACGAACTTGGAATTAATTTGACAGTGTTACCACAACCTGCTTTGTCACGAACTAGAAAATACAAAGAATATAGAGATGGCATGGAAGATGGTGCAACAATCACAAGAGATGGCAGATATATGCTAGCTTCAATGATTTCAGACAAGTCAGTTAACGTAAGTGCAGACGATAAAGTAATGGCAGGAATTACTGTGGTCAATACAATGGACAGTTCCACAGCAGTTCATATTGTGCCAATGATCTATACTTTGAATTGCACAAACCAATTCCCTGCATTTAATACAGCAGTGAAAGGTTGGCAAGGAAATACAGAACTTAAAGGCTATAAAACGCAACTTGAACAAATCAAAGACGCATGGTCACACAACCGTAGATTGCAAGAAACATACCCACTCATTGAGGACTTTGTTAAAGCAATCACAAAAAGACACACCCATGTAAAAACACTTGACGAACAAGTAATCGCAGAAAAGTTTGCCCTTTGTATAGAACTTGCAGTTGGATATGCAGACGACTACAAAGACTTGGCAAAGACACCACTTACGCAAGATGAAGCACAGAAAATTGTAGATGGTATGCCTGTTAATGTGAACAAACATCTAAGTTGCATTAGCTACACACGCAACAGAAAGGAACACACCAACGAAATTATTATTCCTGTTGGCGTGACATTATACGATCTGTTCAATGACTACACAGACATCTTAACACACAATGAAGATGTTGCTTCAGCGTCTATGATGGCACAACTCAACAACTATCGAAAGATATTTCGTTTGTTTAACTTCGGAAACAGACGACCAATAGAAGCAATCGCATAGCGATTCTTCACCCCATTTTTTTTTTATTTATCACTTTTATTCTTCTTAATTTACAAACAGTTTTCCATATTGTATGGAATCTATCTGTTTTGTCAAACATGACCACAATGGTAATCTAGCCTTTTCAGAAGAAACGCAGACACATTGGAAACACAGATGGTCAAAAGAGATAGTGACCTATCAGTTGCAAAAAGATTCAGACGACATACATGGATCATCAACTGAAAAACGTGCTGTGAACTTAGCATTTACAACATGGGGTGTGGAAATTCCTTTGAAGTTACGAAGTGTTCGTGGAAAACAAAAGCCTGACATTTACATAAATTTCTGTCATAGTAAAGATGATGAATATCTGAAAGGAAAAAAAGGCGTGTTGGCATACGCATATTATCCAAAGACTAGCCATCAGGGAAAGATTGTTTTCAACGAAGATTATTTATGGTCAATAAATGGAAAGCCTGTTCTTGCAAGAAAGATATATCCTGATTATTCACACCCCAATACAAAATTAAGAACTTACAGCATTGTTCATGTATTAGTGCATGAGTTAGGTCACTCACTAGGTCTGACACATGATGTTTCTGACAGAAAGTCTGTGATGTGGTGGCAGTATAATGGGCAGATGAATTTATCAAGTTATGACATTAATCGAATTACAGAAAAATATGGCAGAAGAAAATGGCGTGGAAGAATTTACAGCAGGGTTAAGCATTTTCTAAGAAACAAGAAAGCAAGACTATGACCTGCACCTGTGATTGCCATGAAGTGAATCATCTGATGTGCAGTGATTGCGTATTGGAACATATATCAAAACAGGCAGACTAGATGAAATTTATAATTTTAATTTGGTTTGTCATTTGGCTAATTGTCACATTCGCAGTAATTGGATTATTCACAGCAGAAGCGTTTGGCGATTATTACAGAACAATGGGCGTTCAACATAGATACAATCCACAAGTCTGCATAATGTTGCCTGAAGAAAGGGCAGAAGAAATATCATTATTGACAAATTCTGCAATTAAGGAATGGCAGGACAAGCTCGAAGCAAGGGGTGGAAATTGGACTATGAATATTACAGAATATGAGTGGATAGAACATGACAAATTAACAGTAGATGATTATCCACGTTGCACAATATTTGTGAATTTTACTGATGGTGAACCAAATCATACGGTAGGCAGAACAGGCTTTGATTTTAGCAAGTCGTGGCGATATTATTTTTGGGTTGAAATTGATCTCTACACAATAGAAAAAAGAATTGGCATAGTTTTAGGCAGTTCAATGACAGAATCAACGTCAGGAATAGAAACAGTATGGAAGCAGATACCTGATGGTGATCTTTACAATATCGCACTACATGAATTTGGTCATGGGTTGGGCTTGGAACATTATTACGTCACATCAGATTGTAGAGTTCAAGAATGTGATTATGATCCGATTATGTATAAAAGTATCACAGTATTTGAAGAACAGGAAAAACAAGTCACTGAAAAGGACATAGATATGATGGTAAAACTATACGGTTCAGATGGCTTTGGTGGTCACAAACCCTATGTGCCAAGAAACGTGCAGTTACCATAAGCATATTAACAAGCATTAACAGAATAAATCAATGGAAAAACAAGAGAATATGATTGTCGAAAAGACAACATTAGTGAAGAACGCAGAACCACTAACCCTAAAAGCAGTTCCATTTGCTAAGGGTTACAAAGTGGAAGTGAAACTCACCCTAAATCCAGACAACACATTGGATATGGACAAAGTTTTGCTACCACTTGAAAGTTCAGTGCTTAGACAGGCAGTAGCAGGTTTCATACAATTCATCGAAGATGAAACTGACAAAGGTGGTCTAGGTGGCAAGTTACTCACTGATGAAGATAAGGCAATCAAAGACGCAACCAAAGGTGTTCAGAAATGAGTGAACAAAAACAAGTTCGACATAGTTGTCCAATACCCCTCAAAGATCAGACAGGCAAAGAACCTGCGTGTCCTTTCTGCACTACAACTAAAGAAGAAACTATCAGCACAACAGGTGTATGCAAAGGTAACGGTGGTAATGGAATTGTTGAAACAATCACTAGAACTGAAGTATGTGACAACTCATTTGTCAGGGAAGTAAAACTTCCTACTGCATGGTATGAAGAATGGAATAAAGTTGCTGACTTTATGGCAAAGGCAGAACTATACTTGTGCATGAATTGTGGCAAAATGTTTGGTGCAGAAGATGGAATTTGCATAGAACAATTTGCAGAACTCACCCAACACCGAGAAACAGGTTATCCAAAAACGGATTAACCACCCCCCTTTTTTTTTAATAATATGCAGATTTGCACACCAATAGGCACTTATATTAACACCTGTTAATATCAAATCTTATGGCAAAACAAATAATTGTTCATGGCAAAGAACGTTCCGAAGAAAGCGTAATTGCAGAACTTCGTGAAAACAATGTCAGGACAACTACCATACCACACTATGTAACCCTCTATCATTTGAGTGATAATGGAACATATATTGTGGGTAGCACACAGATTTGGGCAGTGTTTCCAGACAGGCAAATTGCTGTTTGGCAAGGCGAAATGGAATACGAAACCAACATCAACGCTTGGAATCCAGACCGAGTATTATACAATGGCGATATTGTTCAATATCTCTATCGTATGGGTGCAACATCAGTGCATGACGCAGAACTAAATGCAAAACATTGTATTGGGTTCAGTAAAGTCACAACTGAAACTGTGATAGAAACATTATGTTCACATAGTGTTCGAAGTCAACCAACCAAAACCTGTGTGACCTGTGGTGTAAAATCTGCTTTCCTACCCACCCGTGACCATAAAGGTCATAGAAGATAATATCTTCCCTTTCTTTTTTTTTAAATTAGTTCTATTTTGTCAGTAATACTGACATCTTAGGTATAGAAATTGACACTAAATGACAGTGAGGTATTGGTATTGCAAACCATAGTTATGAGATTTAATGAACATGACAGCTTGGAATGGATAAGGTCACATCAGACTAACAGACAAAAGCCTATGGAAGTAAGACAGTTTTACAGAATCAAGGGCAAGTTAAAGGGTTCAACACAGAAGCGTAAGTTTGAATTACAAAAGAAAGGGTTATGGGATCAACACATAGAACGCATAGACCAACTAGAAACCATACTAAAACTATCGTGGGAAAATTATCACAGGGAACAGAACCCTACTAGACGACAACACATACTAGATTCGATTGCAGGTATTCAACCGTTACTTAGTGCATATTATTCTGCTAGTCAGGAAGTGATAGAAAATGACACTGAAAAAGGTGTATCAGACAAAGGACATATACCCAAACTTCCAATCTGAACATGATTCAGTTGAAAGTGATATTACAGCAGACCTAGCGAAGCTGAAGTTTTTTTGTGGTAATGCAAACAGTAAGAAGAATTGCTGTTTTAGCCACTTGGTAGGATTACCACAACACCCTGCTACAATGCAACCAATGCAGTTTATGCCACACCAACTAGACCTGATTAAGCAATCACTAACAGACAAGCAGGTAAAATTCCACATTAACAAAAGTAGGCAGATAGGGCTAACAGAAATAGTAATGAGAATAGTGCAGTATCACTGCTTCCACAAATACAAGGGTGGCAAGATATTGGTTATCGCAGGAACTAGGGAAAAAACAACAAAGACGGTAATGAACAGATTGAAAATGCTATTTGATAACATACGTTCCACTGTGCAAGACGACAAGCATGACCTGCATATCTTGCTAAAAAATGGCACAGAAATTGAGGGCAAACCAAGTAACAGTGAAGCCATCAGGGGTGAAACAAAGATCAAGGCAATAGTAGTAGATGAAGCAGGACACTTTGCATTGGTAGATGATAGCGTTGTGCTAGACGCAATAGAACCAATCCTGCATACAAACAAGTCAGACATATTCCTAGTATCTACACCAAGAGGGCAAAAGGGATTTTTCTATGAACTAGCCATGAGTGAGAATGATTACAAAAAGATACAGTATGATTATACTTGTGCAGTAGGTTGGATTTACACTAACAAAGAAATGCAGGAAGAACTGAAACGCATAGACATTGACGTTGATCAAGAGTATCGCTGTCAATATACTTCTGCAAGAACATCAATATTTGGTGTTATAGGTGACGGTGCAACAGAAGATTTTGAGGTAGAAGAATATGGAAATTAATGACTTACCAACGCTGTTCCAAATAGCAAACGCACAGGAATCAAACGCACAACATCTTGAAGTGATAGACCACATAGTAGAAGTTCAGCAGACAGAAATTGAAAAGATGAAAAAATTATTAATGGCACAACAAGACTTGCTTGATGATATTGTTCACAACTTAAAGGCGTTAATAAAATGAGGATTGCAGGGATAGATAGTGGAAAACTTAGAGATAGTTTTGCATTTGTTGGCATTGAAGTCAAAGACAACAACATCTATGTTTTAGGCGTTAAGACTTGGTTGGGTAGAAATTATCTTGATGTGGAAAACTTAATCGCAAACATACATGATACAAAGCCATTCAATTTTTACAGCGTAGAAATTAACAACACAGGCGAACACGTTTATGAAGAACTGAAATACCGACATCACATTCCAAATGTTATACCAATATTCACCACAAGGGAAGTCAAAGACCAATCAAAGATCAACACAGGTCGTGTTATGCCAAAGAACCAAATGGTGCTGTGGTTGGCTAGAATGTTCCAGAACAACCGTATCAAATTTCCACAGAAAAGCAACAAGCACATTGAAGAATTAAAAAGACAGATTTCAAACTTTTCAGAACATATCACAGAAGCAGGTCAGGTAAGTTATCGTGCAGATGGCAGTGAACATGATGATACTGTAATGGCATTAATGTTAGCCTGTTTTATCGCTAGGAATTTCATCAAAGAAACTGATGGTATGGCACAACCGTTGCAGGTGGTCAGCAGACAATACAATATAGGCAAATCACAAGACGACATCTATGGCAGTGGAATACCTGTAACAACAGAACAAAAAGACATTCATGTGTTACAACCATGAGTATGGAAATTGAGCTAAGTATTAGCGATTATCACAATATTATGAATTGGTATGAACTAGCGTTTGCAAAGCACAAGCCTACCGAAGTAGATACAAAGGAACACACCACACTTAGAAAAATATCAGTTATGGCACAGGCACTAATAGATGAACAAAAAGTCATAGACAAGCACGATGATACTGAATCAGCGTAAAACTAACCGTTAGTTTTTTTAGATATATTAGTATGTTAATGTGGATTAATACCATGTCAAACGAGAATAGAAAGTTCGTGAATATGAACGACAGACAGCGTGACCTATTAGAACTAGCCAAACAAACCGTTGCTAAAAAAATTGCAGATAAGACAGGGTATAAGGGCAAACTATACAATGGCGATATTATTGAAAACGCATTGGAAGTATTGCTAGGCAAGAAACACTACATCGGTTCAAAAGATTGGTATGACGGTTTCAGAATCAGGCAATAAAGTTCTATTATTGCCTTTCTTCCTTTTTTTTAATTATTGACAAAGAACAAAAACAAGGCTAACAAGCCAAAAAATACTTCTAATAAAGGCACAACTTTCGTGATGGGTGGAAGTTCTGTTCCATCAATACCTAGATCAAGATCAAACTATGCTAGTGCAAGTAAGACAGCATGGAATGACAATCACCTGTATATGTATTCCAATCCTAGTTACACAGACCAAGAGTTAGAATGGTTTGAAGATAGTTGGGGTAGCAGTGTAGCAGGTGCAGTAATTGACAAGCTTGTGGAATATACATTTGGTAATGGACTTAAACCAATTTTTGAATTAATAGACGATCATGGATTAGATGATGATCAGAAGAAAAAAGCGTTGAAAAAATATGAAAAGGAACTAAACGAATTAGTTGATTACGATAAGAAAATGCACTTTGAAAAGAAACTGCGTGACGCAATCACAATGACAATGGTGTTTGGCAGATGTGTAATGGTATTTGAGGGCAGTGGATTACCAAAGGCACTGAAGATTATTCACCCAAGAGATTTGGGCAGGGTGTTTCTAAATCAAAAAGATTGGTCGCTTGAAAAGGTTATCACAACATATCCTGCTGATGAAATTTATCCTGAAAGCATGATATATCTAGTCAATAAACCTGATAGCCCAAAACGCAGAACTATGTTCTATGGCTATTCTGAAATGCAAAGAGTAGTTGGTGCAAGTAGGGCATTAAGAAGATTAATTCAATTTGACTTTCCAGAAGTTGCTACATCAATGTGGGCAGGTTACGGAATGTTCTTAGTAAAAAAGATGGGAAGAACCAAAGCTGACGCAGAAAATGATATGAATACCCTACTCAATTCACTCAAAAGTGGTGCGTTCAATGCAGTTTCCGTTGACGCTAACGATGAAATTGAGTATAAGGAAATGGATTTGAAACCCAAGATAGAAGAAATGATACACCTTGCAGACTTCTATGAACGAATTATCATTGGAAACTTTGCAGTGCCATCAGCATTACTTGGCAGGGAAGAAGATCAGAACAGGGCAACGTTGCTAGGCAAGATACAATTCTTCCTAAGTGGTGTTGTGAAAAACAGGCGTGATTGGATTAGCGATATGGTAAGCAGACAATGGTATGAACGCAACATGGTCAAGATGGGTATGGGTGACTTGCTAGATACTGTGCGTGTGAAGTTAGAATTTGAAACAGTGATTGTTGAAAGTTGGTTTGACTTGGTTGACGCAGTGCTAAGAGTTAAGGGAATATTCCCTGATATGCCTGATGATCAATTATTAGAATTATTGAACTTGGAAGAATACAAGTCAGAATTGGCACAAGCACCAACACGAACAACCGATGTGCCACAGGGAAATGCACCACAGGGAAACGTGCCACCAATACCACAAGTGCCACCAACAATGTCAAATGCAAAAATGATTGACGATGAACTAATCAAGGCTACATTAGACGCAAAGAAGTTTGAAGTCTTGGGTAAGCTTGACGATATGATACAGGCAGAACAAGATAAGAAAAAAACTAAAAAAACAAAAACAAATGAATCTTAAACTAATCAAAACTGCACTGTCTGTCTATAACTTGTTAGACGAAAGGACACCACCAAAGGTAGTGTTCAATACTCAAAGGGATAACAGGGTTGATGATAAGATATGTTTGCAGTTAGCAGGTATAGCATTTCATATTGATGATCCACTTAGACCAATAATACCTGATGATACCCACCCTAATTGCAGATGTTACTACACAGATGAACAGACAGGTCAGATTGTTTCAGACATTTCAAGTAAGCGTGATATTAAACGCAGACAGAAATTGCCACCTGAACCAAGACATTATCTTACTCAAAAGAAAATGGACAAGATTGTTGAGTATATGGATAAAAATGAAAAGTGGCAGAAGAAATCAAAAGACTTTGTTCCGTCAGATGATACAGGTATCAGACCAATAGACTATGATAAAGTTGATAAGAAAATTAGAAAACGTGCAAGTCTGGAACAGATAAGAAAATGGGTTAATAGCGTTGGTTAATGCTAATCTTTCAGAACATGAAAGAAAGCATGATGTGAATCATCAGTATGAAAAGCATGATGGCTATTGCGTGAAGTGTGGTCACTACAATGAAGTTCATTACAACGAAACAGAATGTGAATGTGATTGCCATGCAAGGTAGTCAAGAAAAATTTAGACATGGCGATTGGTGTTCGCACTGTAAGCACTATAACGAAAAGGCATTTAGAAAATCAGATTGTGTGTGCATTTGCCATGAATGAATGGTTTTGGCATTTCATGTGTGCGTGTTATTTTGTAGGGGGTTGCACTATTGGATATTACTTCAACGCATGGCGAAATAGAAAACACAAGACAGGCACAGGCAGATGGGATTACGAATGGGATTACAAAGACAGACACCTACCATAATACTTCTGAAAAAATTAATTTATTATTCCTTTTCAAGTTCTTCAAGATATGCCATTCTTTGTTCTTCTTTCCAATCTGTATATGCGTATGAACGTAGAAAGATTTTTGGCTTCCATTCATTAGGGAAATAAAACTCACAACCAATGTTTAATGTTTTTGCACATTTTCTACACCAACCACCAATACCAAACATTGTATATCCTTTTTTCTGATGGTCAGAAAAATTATGTCCACATTGGCATTTAGGGAATTTTTCTCTTTTCATATTTTCTAGCTTAATTTGATAGTATATTATTCAATTACACTGTATGGTTTTACCGTATGGTTTAGACAATACTTCTGTTATTATCAAATCGTTAAAAAAAATATATGAATTATGAAATACTTGGCATAGTTGTCACGCTTGTTATACTTACTTCTGTTCTGACAATAACCATAACAGAATTAACAGATATTGAAATACCATTTATTGAAGAAATTAAAGTTGCAGAAATACCTACGGTAGTTGAATCAAATCCGTTTTATGAATGGTGTTTCAAAATGAAGATAGAATGTAGTTAAAATGGCTAGTGGATTAATTGAATTTGAAAATGAAGATAAATATTTTATCAAGTTCTTTTTGTTAGACGCTACACTGAATCTTAACAGATGGGGTGTAACAGAACGAAGTCTTAAAGCAGGACTAGATACTGCTATTGGAAAACCTTTTGTTTTAACCCCTGACTTTGACCACCCAAATGCAAGAGATGGTGACGACTTGCTAGTTCAGCAGGAAAAATATCGTGTTGGAAATATCATCATGGTTGGCGTGGAAGAACGCAGTGGAAAGGCATGGGGTTTGGCAGAAATAACAGATAGTCGTGCAAAGGATATTCTAAAAAATGGCGAAGTAAATTTTGTTAGCCCTAGCATTGTGTTTAACGAAGCAGATGAAATTGATGTTAATGGCAATTCAGTGATTGACAGTTTTGAGTTTGCCCATGTAGCAGGTGTTGGTGAACCTGCATATACGGTTCAAAAGGCACAGATCAAAGGCAGATGTGCAGGTAGCAAAGATACCTGTATTCCACAACTACAAAATGTTCAGGCTAGTAGAACGCCATGTGGAAAATACACAGTGGTAGAAACAGCAGACAAAAGAATCATAGGCAAGGCTAGTAAGTGCGTGGAAGATTGTGTTGCACAGAAAAATGAAAGTGGCAAAGAACTTGACGATCAAGCATTGGCAATATGTTACAGCGAATGTGATGAAGCCAAAGCCACACATGACAGACCTGACGGTTATCAGATAAGTGATTGCAAAGATGATGTCAAGGGAATCTATGATTGTGGTGAGAAAGAAGATAATGTTGGATTTCCATTCGTTCATTGGGCAAATGAACAAAAACCAACTAAGGAATTTGATGAAGCTTTCCTAAGCATGATGTATAATTTTGTTAAAAAATGGCAACAGCGTGGACAACCTGTAAGTGCAAACATAGACCAAGAATCATTAGACAATATTACAACAGTTCCACTGCCAAAAGGTAATGGTGGTGATGGCTATTCAACAAATGTCAAGACAAAGAAATGCCCACCAAACAAAAAATGTGACGTAGAGAAACAACAAAAGAAAGGACACCTGTCATTAAAGGGGTTTAACCTAAAAATATCCTAAACATATTTCCCTTATTGGATAAGCGTAAATTTTTGTTAATAACATGAAATCATATAATATCGCAGAAGACGATAAAGAAGAAAAGAAAGACGACAAAGAAGCAGAAAATCTTTCAAATCCAAATGAGAAACAATACAAAGATCAGGTTGGCAGAAAAGCCAATGATGATGATGAAAAGAAAGACGCAGAAGAAAAAAAAGACGATGATGACGACAACGTTGACATCAAAGTCAGTGAAGAAGATGTTAACAAACTTGACCTAACGGACAAGCAGGAAGAATATCTTAAAGAGAAAAGAGATTCAGCACTTGCAAAACAAGTAGCTAATCTAAAAGCAGAAATCAGATCATTAAAATCAGAAGCTAGACAAGCTAGACTTGAACCGATTATTGATTCAATATTGGAAGCAAAAGCCAAACTTGGTCATGTTAACGCAGAAGCAGAATACCGTAGCCTAAGCAAATTAGATGTTGCAACCTTGCAAAGTCTAAAAGCAGACTATGATAAAATTGCAGACGCAAACAATTCACCAAGATTCACAGCGAAATATTCTAACGCCTCATTAGGTGCAGACAAAAAGTATGGTGATCAAGTCTTGTCATTATTGGCAGGGGAGTTCGATTAAAATGGTCGCAATAGCAGGGCAACTTGCACGATCAACAGGTATCGAAATCAGATCATTAGGAATGAAAGCTAGTGAAAGCATTACTATTGGACAGGGTGTTCAATGTGACGCAAATGGAAATGCAGAAACAGCTACAACAGCAGGAACAGTAGCTCGTGGTTTGTTTATCGCAATAGAAACTGTTGACAACAGCAGTGGAAGTGCAGGTGACTTATCAATACGAGTTGCAAGTGGAAATACCTATGTCTATACCACAGCAGGTGGTGCAATCAAAGTTGGCGAAATGGTCAAGTTTGACGCTAGTGCAGACGTAGTTGCAGATACCACAATTTTTGCAGGTGAAGTTGCAGTTGGAAGATATGTTGCACATGAGAACGAAGAAGCAAATCCTACTGACGCAGTAGATACGGATATTGTAATAGTGAGGTTAGGACTATGACCAAAGCAAAGTCAGCAGTTACTTATTCACCTTACACTAGGAAATTCTATGAGGGTTCATGGGATAAAGACGATACTGATTTCCGAAAAGATCAAGGATTAACAGCAATCGCTAGATTGAACATCGATAGAAATCTTGGTGACGGTAGAATAGAACCAATACATATTGAAACATTCAGACAAGCAGAACGTGCTTACAAACAAGGAAACATAGACAGCACATCACTTTCAAACATAACTGTAATTCAGCTCTTAGAGCAAGTTATAAGAAAAGAGTGGCGTGACTTTAATGCTATCCATGCAGTAAGACGAATACCTGTTCCAAAGCTTCAGTTGAACGTGCCTATTACTAACAAGTTTAGTGCTTCCGAGAAAGTTCCAGAACTGCAACAAGCAGATCAGAAATCAAACAAGTTCACACAAGCACAGTTACGTTTGTGGAAGAATGTAGTTTCGATTTACGAATCTGACGAAAGCGTTTTGAAAGGAACAATCAATCCACTCGAATTTGAAATAGAACAAAGTGCAGGTGCTTTAGCTCAATCAGCTAACTCACAAATTGTAACAGCAATCGAATCACTCACAACACAGGCTTCGGCAGGTGATTGGGGTGAACAGATTACAGATGGTAGTTTCAGCAAATACAATCCACTCAACGATTTAGTAACTGCTGTAAATACTATTATCGACAATCACTTCAGACCTGATACAATGACAGCACACCCAAGAGTTATTTCAGACTATCTTTCGAACCAATTTATTCATGCTTCTACAAGACCTGACGATAGAGAATTTAGTGGAGTTTTTCCATTAGATAAAATGCCAAACCTAAAATCCGTTGTTGATGTTGGATTCACAAACACAGTTGCTTGTGTATTCGATTCAAGAACAATGCTATTAGGTGAGGGTGCTACCATAGCAGAATCATTTAGAGATACTTATCGTGGTGCAGACGGATATGTCATAAGACAATTCTTGCAACCATTAAAGACTACAAATGACGCAGGTAGAAAAATCACAGGCGTTAGTGCATAATAAAAAATCAGGGGTAATACCCAAATCTTTTTTTTTTAAACGAAACAAAAAAATTCTATATTAAAATAAAAAAAAGGGGTGTGGTGTTAGAAGTCCACGCCATTTCTAGCAGGTCTAACTTCTAACACTTTGACTATTTCTCGGTTGTTATAGCCACCATTGATTCTGTTCCAAAAGGATTCGTATTTGTCCTCAACTTCATAGAAGTTTTTTGCACCGAATACTGCTTGTCCGTTATCAGATGTGTCCACAAGTTCGTCACTGTAAAACAAGCCTTTCTTCCCATCTTTTCTTACGCACTCCATAGTCTTGAATATGCTTCCACGACTAATGGAACACGCTGTCACTATGTATTTTACCATGAAAATATG
>VTLG01011668.1_pt1 | contig 15861 bp, 17 predicted proteins | sample 4694571 | NCBI WGS metagenome assembly VTLG01 (sample SAMN12604809, study PRJNA352737) | marine metagenome | biome: ENVO:00000447; feature: ENVO:00000209|ENVO:00000569|ENVO:01000036; material: ENVO:00002151; isolation source: viral sequences binned using virsorter ...
ATAATCTTGAGGACTATCAAGAAAAAGTTGAAGTACAGTTTGATGATATGCCTGTACCTGTCATAGGATATATTGACTTCAGGTTTAAGGATAAGATTGTAGATTTAAAAACGTCTACAAGAATGCCCACTAAACCAACTGAGGCACAGAAAAGACAGATGGCTTTATATTCTATGGCATATCCAAAGAGTAGTGTAGATTTATTCTTCGCTACTCCTAAGGATAGTAAGGTCTTTACTTTAAAAGACTTATCTGTTTACAAGAAACAACTTCAAAAGGTTGCTCTTGGTATACAGAAATTTTTGTCTATCAGTGATGATAAGCATGAGTTAGCTTCACTTGTCTACCCTAATTATGATTCTTGGTTGTGGTCAGGAGAGATAAAAGATGAAGCAAAAAAAATATGGAGTGTAAAGTAATGTCAGAAAAAAAACTTGACGAACTAAAGGCTAACATTGAGAATATGGAAAAAGAGTTAGCTGAAGCCAAAACTGCCTATCGTGAAATGAGAACGAAAGGTTTAAAAGATGCTATGGAAGCTAAGAAGTTAGCAGACGAAGCAGTAAAAGAAGAGCTAAAAGCATTGGGTTATACCTATAATACTAGCTCATCTTATAAAGAGTGGAGTCCATTTACAGGTTGGAGAACCTTCCTATAGATGTCTCCTCATCAAGCACGTAGGAATGCTATCAAGCATGGGTATAGGAGTGGGTTAGAACATAAGATTTCTTTATACCTAAAAGAAAATAAGTGTAAGTTTACTTATGAAGCAATTAAGATAGAGTGGGAAGACTTAGCTTATCGTACCTATACCCCTGACTTCGTGTTAAACAATGGGATAATAATAGAAACTAAAGGTAGATTTTTAGCATCAGATAGACGTAAACATCTAGCCATAAAGAAACAACACCCCTACTTAGATATTAGATTTGTGTTTGAAAATAGTAGGAATAAACTACGTAAAGGAGCAAAGTCTAACTATGCAGAGTGGTGTATTAAATATGGATTCCGTTATTATGATAGAATAATACCTGAGGATTGGATAAAAGAAAAGGGTAAAAATAAGTATCCTAAATTTATAAAATTTTCAGGTGCAAAAATTAGGAGAAAAAAATAATGATAAAGAATAATGATGTTTGTATTATACTAAAACCTTTTATGGATAATAAAAAGTGGACAGGAGATGTGTCTGTTTCATTAGTATCTTCCAATGGAATGACTCTTGATAAAGAGGATCAAGTAGATTTATTAAAACTTGCTAGAAGAATTTGTGCATTAGTTCCTATGATGTCAGAAGATTCAAAGTTAGAACAAGCAGCAGAGATGATAGCAAGAGAGCATATGCCTATTGATGTATTACTTACTGATGATATTAAAACAGATGACAATGTTATTTCTATTGACTTTAGTAAGAAATAGGTGTATAGTATGGGTATGTATAGAGAATCAATTAGAAATAAATTTAAGGAGGTAGGTGACATGGTTAGAAGACAAGCACAAGATCAATCTGATCACAAAGAAATTATGGACATGGTTAATCACCCACCACATTATAATAAGAATGGGATAGAAACTATTGATGCCATTAAAGCTATGACAGATGATGGATATGAGTATTATTTACAAGGTAATATTATGAAGTATCTATGGAGATACAGATACAAGAATGGTATAGAAGATTTAAAAAAAGCACAATGGTATCTCAATGAGTTGATTGATGAGTTAGATGATGATGATAAGAGTTAAAGTTAATATAACATTACAAGTAGACCCTGAGGATTATCCTGTTCCTGCAGATGGCAAGGTTGACGAAGATATACAGGATTATATTAAAGATTCTTTGCATGACTTAGAGGGTGTAAAGATTACACATATGAAAACATTTAGTGAGGAGAGAACATGAATAATTATTTACCAACTGATTATCAGAACTTTATTGCTCTTTCTAGGTATGCAAGATGGAAAGACGATGAGCAGAGAAGAGAGACATGGATAGAAACTGTGGATAGATACTTTAATTATATGGAGAATCATTTAAAAAAGAAACATAACTATACCATAACTAAAGCTCTGAGAGAAAAATTAACGGATTCAATAATATCATTAGGTATTATGCCTAGTATGAGAGCACTTATGACTGCAGGTGTTGCTTTAGATAGATGCCATGTTGCAGGTTACAACTGTAGTTATATACCTGTGGATAGTCCACGTTCATTTGATGAGTGTATGTACATACTTATGTGTGGTACAGGTGTAGGTTTCTCTGTTGAAAGAGAATGTGTTGATAAATTACCTGTAGTTAATGAGCATTTTGAGAAGAGCACTACAGTAATTACTGTTGCAGATAGTAGACCCGGATGGGCAAGAGCTTTACGTGAGTTAATAGCTATGTTATATGTAGGACAGATACCATCTCTTGATGTATCACAGGTTAGACCTGCAGGTGCTAGACTTAAAACTTTTGGTGGCAGAGCATCAGGTCCTCAACCTTTAGTTGATCTATACAATTTTTGTGTAGCTATATTTAAGAAAGCATCAGGTAGAAGATTGTATCCTATTGAGTGTCATGATATTATGTGTAAGATAGGACAGGTTGTAGTTGTAGGTGGTGTTAGACGATCTGCACTTATATCTTTGTCTAATTTAGGTGATGATCAAATGAGACACGCAAAGTCAGGTGAGTGGTATAAGTATGAGAGTCAAAGATCATTGGCTAATAACTCTGTGGCATTTAAAAATAAACCTGAGATGGGTACATTCATGAGAGAATGGACTGCATTGTATGAATCTAAATCAGGAGAACGTGGTATTTTTAATAGAGAATCAGCTATCAAACAAGCATCTAAAAATGGAAGAAGAAAATATGCATTGGTAGAAAACCCTACAGAACCATCTGATTATATACAGTTTGGTTGTAACCCTTGTTCAGAAATTATATTAAGACCTTATCAGTTCTGTAATCTTACAGAGGTTGTATGTAGAGAGGCAGATCATTTAGATATTCTGAAAGAAAAGGTTAGGCTATCTACAATACTTGGTACATTTCAATCTACACTTACAAATTTTAAATATCTTAGGAAAGTGTGGAAAGAAAATACAGAAGAAGAAAGATTATTAGGTGTGTCTTTGACAGGTATATTAGATTGTTATCTTCTTAATAATGGTACGAAAGAATCTATACAAAGAATACTATTAGAACTTAAACAAGTTGCAGTAGAAACTAATAAGAAGATTGCAGAAGATTTAGGTATACCACAGTCAACTGCTATCACTTGTGTAAAACCATCAGGAACTGTATCACAATTAGTAGACAGTGCTAGTGGTATTCATGCAAGACATAGTGATTATTACATTAGAACTGTACGTGGTGATAATAAAGACCCTCTCACTCAGTTTATGAAAGAAGCAGGTATACCTGTAGAGCCTGATGTTATGAAACCTGATAGTGTAGCAATATTTAGCTTCCCTATGAAATCACCTACAGGTGCAATCACAAGAACTGCCATGACTGCAATAGAGCAGTTAGACTATTGGCTTATGTTTCAAAGATATTGGTGTGAACACAAACCATCTGTGACTGTTTCTGTTAAAGAAAATGAATGGATGGAAGTAGGTGCATGGGTATACAAAAACTTTGACGAAGTATCAGGTGTGTCTTTTTTACCCTTTGATGAGCATACATATAAACAAGCTCCTTATCAAGACATAGATGAGAATGAATACAATGAACTTATGAAAACTATGCCTAAGTCTATTGATTGGAGTAAGCTACAAGACTTTGAGAAAGAAGATACGACAAGTGGTAGTAAAGAATTAGCCTGTACTGCAGGTGTTTGTGAAGTTGTTGACATTGAAGCTAGTTAATGCTATAGTGTTAATACCAATACTCAGTTATCTGTTTACATTAGTGTTCTCAGGTTTCGTGGGTAGTGAAGCTCTTGAGGGTAGCATGATTGAAGAATACTTTATTTGTGTTGCCCTCTTAACTATAATTTTTATTGGGAAGGAGATATTAAATGAGAGATATAATGTTAAATGCATTAAAATCCTACTACGTAGGAAACATAAATAGACACATAGCTAACGTGGAAGTTTATTTAAGAATGACTGTAGGTATAGGAGAGCACTCTGATATACAAGAAACTATTGATAAAGAGATAGAAAAGATTGCTCAATTTGATGACAGACTAGGAATGGTAATTAAATATTTTGAAAGGAAAGAAGATGAAAAGAAAGAAGAGAAATCCAAATCTAAGTAAATATGATGCACCCCTACGTATTCAGTTTGAACGTGGGGTGAATGCCTTCAAGGGTAATCAGTATATAAGAAATGTTAAAGGTCATAAAATTATAGCGACAGTAAGTCCTTATAATTCTAATACCATGCAACATAGAGAATGGCAGAGAGGTTATAACTTTGCATACTTTAAAAATTTAGAGAAAGTAAAACGTGATGAAGTTAGAAGAAGAAGCACGACTGTTCATGCAGGGTAAGAGTAATACGTTTGATAAAAAGTTAGAAGAGTTAGTAGAAAATACAAGACTGCTAAAAAATTTATCTGAGGTAATTTTAAAAAAGGCAAAAGAATTAAATGTAAAAGATAACACCAAGTGAGACAATTATTTGTTTAAACTAGCACAAATATTTTGGTATACTTTGCATATTGTTACGTGTCTATTTATTATCGTGGGTAATGGTAGGGTGTTGGGGTTGTGGTAATTACCGAGTCATCAATCCACCACGATTTAACTTAGGTGTGATTTCCATTATAAGTTCTTTTATTTGTCTTGGAGAAAGTTTTTCAATGTAACCTGTTTCATTTTTGAAGTCTACTAAATTATCTTTTACTTTATCTAAAGTATTACCCAAATCATTTATAACTTTTTTAGCACTAAAGTCTTTTTCAGCTATACCTTCTGCAATCTGTTCATAAGTAGGTCTCACTCTAGAAACTGCACCTGTTGTAGTTTCAAATTTATTGTCTAATATTCTACTGAGTATTCTCATGTTGCGTTTCTTCTGTCCTTTAGGTAATTGGATAGCTAACTGAGATATTAGACTATTAAACTTCATACCATCCATTATGTTTTGTTGTAAGAATACATCATAACTACCTCTTGCACCATATGTACCTGTGTATTTACCCATATCTATACCTGCATTCATATAGTCTCTTATAGTATTGTAGGCTTTCTGTTGTTCAACTCTATTACCTGTTAATTTTGCTGAATCTATCCCTGCAATTTTCATTTCTATGTCCTTCATTTTATCAAAGGCTTCATTACCTTTAGTAACTCTTTCTAACATTTTAGGATCATCTGTAACTTTTTTAAATGTTTTTAGTTCAGGACTAAACATGGCTACCTCTGCCTCTGTGTGTATGCTTTTTGGTAGCTTAGCTCCTTCTCCTTTAGATGTAACAAACTCACCTTTATATTTATTTAATAGTTGTATTCTAAGTTTAGGGTCATCTTTATACAAATTTACAATCTGTTCGTAATCTTCAGGTGTCATATTTTTAAATTTATTATAAGGTATCTCTGTGTATACTAAATTTTCTATGGTTCTACCCATAGGATCACTACCTACCCCTAGATCACTGAAACCTGCGTACTCACCCGGAGTTGTGAATGCAGGACTACTTGACATGAGAGGATCAAATGAACCTGATACTGCTTTTTCTCCTAGCTCAGAATGTGCTCCTGTTTTTCTAGTAGTGCCCATTCCTACATAAGATGTTTCATCCACAAACTGTGGAAATCTCTCATCTTCAAACTTATCAAATCCTTTTGTTGTAAGTTTATCTATAAATTTTTCATCATAACTTTTTAACTCTTTTATATCTGCTTTATTTTTTTTAGTTAACACATCTTCTATTTCTCTTAAATCTACTAAATTTTTATCACTTTGATTTTTACTTATAGAATAAGACAATAATTGTTTTTCTCCAACCATAGCTCCTTTTTCATTTGCTCTAGGTGTATCTAAAAGTATAATCTCTCTTTCCTCTCCACCACCTACAAATTTAACTTCATTTATATCTACCTCTTTATAAGTTTTTATTTGCTTGTCTTTAGGTGTAATAACTAAACCTGCACCTTCTCCTTGCTCTACGTAATTCTCAACTCTCTCTACTTTAATTTTACCTGAAGGAAATGCTTTCTGTAAATTTGCTTTCATTACTTGATCATAAGATGCATAGTTAGGAGAATTAAATGCTTTGAGTAAAGAACTTCTATCATCTCTAATCATATATTCATTTAGATTGAATCCTATATCTTCGTACTCTAAAAGAGCACCATCGTCTCCCATATTAGTAAATAATCCATTCTTTTGAAAATCAGTTCTATTGTCTACTTCAGCTAACTTTACCACACCTATTGTGTCACCTTCATAATTGTTACGTGCAGCTTTAGCACCTTTCAGATATACCTCTCCTGCTTCTTTGTTTACATCTAATGATATCTCTTGACTATATACTTTAGGAGAACCATTAATATCTTTAGCTATTATAGGAAAACGTAATTTAGTTCCTGCATATTTATCTACTTCATCTGAAGTTTTTTTCATGCCATACGTAGCTATGTCTATGATAGGATTATCATTATTATCAGTAACTAACTCCATAAATATTTTAGAACTATCACCATAAGATTGTGCTAATTCTGTAGCTAAATAATCATTGTCTGCATACATACCTAACTTAGGATTTTTAGTATACTGACCCATAGCAGTGCCATGAAAAACTATTTCTTTTTTAGTAGGATTACTTAATTTTTTAAGCATTTCAGTTTTAGCTTTTCCTGAGTATTGCTCTTTTATTTTTTTTATTTCACTTTGTCTTTTAGTTGAAAAGTTTTTGTTTAACTTATCTCCCATTTCTTTCTTAACAAAATCACTTGTATTAAATAATATCTCTGCACCTTTAGCATTATCTCCTTTTTTAATTGAGTCAATAGCTAATTGTTTTAATGCACTCTTACCTATCCTAGATATGAAACCTATTCCGGGTATCAATCCTAGTGTGATAAGTCCTGAATATGCACTACCTAGACCTAATTTAATTAAATCTCTTTCGCCATAACCTGCTTGAATTAATTCATATGCACGTTCATAATCTTCAGGTGCATCTTTAAATGCTATCACATCTCCTGTTACAGGAGCAACAGATAAACCAAAGTAACCTATATCCTTGATAGTTATAGGCTTTGCTCCTTCTGCTATCATCTGTTCTACTTGAGCAAACTGTTCTGTTTTACCTGCTTCACGTTCTCTTCTCATACGTTCCTGATCGGCAAACATTCTATCAGTTTCAGTTCCTAATTCAAATCCTCTTATAGCCATTAGTCTCTACCCATTAATCCTTTTTTAATTTTACCTTTAGCAGTTCCTTTTCTGCTCAATGCCCATGCTAATATATTTTCACGAGCTTTGGTATTCTTTATTATTAAAGTTAAATCTCTACTATTTTCTACATTTAAACTTTCTATTTCTTTTTCTGTTAAATTTTCTTGTCCATCTATAACAAATGAACCATCACGTAATCCATTTCTAAACTCTGCATTTATAGAATCTTTTTCAGGAGAAGATGTTCTTCTATATTCCATTAGTTGTACTAAACTATATGGTAAACTTTCCTCTTCTTCTTTATTTAATAATCCTTTTTCTCTTTCTAGTTCTACTAAATCTAATGCCTTCTCTTTTGCATTTGGTAATATTCTAGTTCTTAGTTGAGTTACTAAGTAGTTTCTTTTTTCTGCCTTAGATTTTTTACTTGCATATAGAGGATCATCATTAATTATTTGTTGCATTACTACACTTAAATTTCTCACAGTTTCTTCACCACTCAAAACTTCTCTTAATTTTCTATCAATAAATTCATTAGGAAGTTTTTTATAAAAGTCATAGTATTGTAGATTTAAATCTCTCATTTCTTTTTCTAATGTATTTAATCTAGGTCGTTTACCCAAACCAAACATTTGTTTTTCTAATGGATTTAGAGAGATTACATCTCCTGATCTCAATGGATTTCTTAAAGGTGTATCATATTCTGTCGCACCAAAATATCTACCTATAGCAGTGTTAGGTCCTACATCAGGAAAAGCACGAGTACCTCTATTATATAATATTTCAAAAAAACTTATATCTCCTTTTGGGTCTCCTTTTCTAGTTTCAGGCACGTATCTGGAAAATTTGTCAAATTGACTGTAGGCATCTTTTAATACTGCAACAGGTAATGTGTAGGTGTTTACAAGATTAGCTCCAAACTCTGCAAATCCTTTTTCAACAATTCCCTCACCACCTGCAGCTACATCATCAAATAATTTATCAATAACCCAATAACCATAACCTGTTCTAAAAGAAGAACCAAATAAAGATTGCATTGCATCTTGACCATACTGCCTAGGACTATTCATAACCTCAGTCATCTTTTTACCATCTGCACCCCATCTCTCATATAAATCTTGCCATAATCCTGTGGCAGGTGAGTAAAAATTATTTTCAGTTAGCTTTACTTTATTACCTCTTTCATCACTCATTTGATATCTTAACAGTATATCTGTAGCTAACAAATAAGGTGCAAAAGGTCCGTATGTAGGTCTACCATCTACAACTTTTCCTGTGTCATCTTTGAACTCATACCAATATGTTCCTAGTTTACCATCATCATCTATCTGTTCTTTTCTCCAAGCATAAGCAGTAGAAAGCATCATTAGTCCTGTAAGTTGTTTTGCTATTTTTTGTTGATACTCATCTTTAGTCATGTTCTTTATAGCATTTGCATAACCACCCTTGACTCCTATCTTTTCTAAATTTAGTAAGCCAAGTAAAGGAGTGTGCTCATATAAAAATTTCATTTGATTAGCTACAAATCTTGGAAAAGGTAATACAGAAGAAATTATAAAAGGGACATTTCTATGAGCATCTATAGTACCCTTTGCAACTTTACTAAAAAATCCATCACCTTTAAAAGACTTTTGATAAACAAATTCAAGAGCATCTTGCATAGAGCTTTCTAATATATCTTTACTTATTGTATTAAATTTGCCCTGCTTAATAATTTCAATTAAGTCTTGTCCATTATCTGCTAATCTTCTTCTTAATGATGCAGTCAACATTGCCTGTTTAAAAAAGTTATCAGACATTGTATTTAAAAAGTTTGCTTTAGTTCCTATTTTTGCTAAAGCACCACCACCTGTTTGTGATGATAAATCTGCTGCTTCTCTAAATAAAACAGAGGCACTATCAGGCATTGTGGTAGAGAATATATTTCTAACTGCTTGTGCTTCATATGGATTTAACATATATTTTGCTACATCAAATGTACCATCAAAAGGATTTTTTCTTCTTAATACATTATAAAATGAACGTGTTGCTGCATCCACTACAACTCTAAACAAAGCATTACCATTGTTACGCATAGTTGTTGCAGGTTGAGAAGTCATTAATCCTAATCTTAGTCTATCTAAATCTCCTAGTAATCCATTTTCTTTTTTATTCTTTAATACTTCAAGAGCTTTTGCTTTGTCTATTCTTGTCAGACCTCTTTTTTCTAGCTCTTGAATATCATTTAATAGTTTAGTAACTGTAGCTTGAGATGCATTAGGACTTAATTGTTTTTTTAGAAAGCCATGTGTTCCTAATGTTCTACCTGCATCAGATATATCTGCTAAGTATATAAGAGAAAACTGATCGTAAGAAAGATTATGATCCCTTAAAATAGTGCTTAGTTCATTAAACTTTAATTTATTATCCCCAATAGCATCTGATATGGCAGAGGTTATTCTTTGTCCTTTTCTTAATTTTATTTTGTCTTTTACTTTTAAAACTGCAGAAGATAAGTTCTCAAAAAATTCTATAGGTAATTTTTCTAATCCTTTTTCTTTTGCTAGTTCTCTACCTACAGATACTTTTTCTGCATCTAAAGGTTTCATCTTTGGTTTAGGTCTTTTAGCTATTCTTTTTAAACCATCTTTGGTCATTTTATATGTATCAGGTGTTAACTCTTCTAATATTTTATTTAAAAAATCTGTGTCTTCACCTTCTCTTACACCTTTTAAAAATGCCTTAGATTTTTTACTTGCCTCATCTGCTATCTTTTTAGTGGCTACTTCTGATGCAGTCAATAATTCATCAGCTTTGATAGCTTTCATTGTTTGATAAGCACCTGCTCCTGCATTTAATATTGCACCACCACCTGCAGATATTAGAGCAGTTCCTACCACTTTACCTGTGTCCACTTCATCTTGTAAGCCTACTTCTACTTTTGTGCCTTCTTGAGCACCTGCTTGTACTGCACCTATACTGCCCTCTACTGCTGCACCTTTAAGAGCACTCTTACCTATCTCTCTTGTTAACAATGCACGTATACCTAGTTTAGCAGCTTGATTACCACCCACTGCTGCAAGTTTACCTGCACCCCCTGTAAGTAGTCCTATGATAGTTGATGGAGCACTAGCTATACCACCTGCATAATCTTTGAAAGTTTCTAGGTTAAAACCATCTCCTTCCATATTATCATACAGATTAATTAGTCTAGCAAATTCTTGTTTCTCTTGAAGGTTTGCATTTTGTGCATACTCTAGATCACGTATGGCAGTGACCTCATTTACGTTTTGGTATCTAAAATGCTCTAGGAATTGATCATAAACTTTTTCAACTGTGTCTAAATCAGAGTGTTTATACCCCTCTCTATTTTTTAAAAAGGAATAAGCATCGTTGACAAAGTTTTGATTTGCAATTAAGTTTTCTTTATTTTGATCTTGGGATTCTAGAAGATTATAATCTTTAAAATATTGCATGATATTGCAAACCTCATCTAATTAGTTGCATAAGGATTAGCAAAGGCAGGGTCATTTATTAGTATGTTTTTAAAATAATCTATAGTTGCAGGACCCATGCTTATATTATTTTGTTTTAATTTATCTTTTACAATCTCTAAGAATCCTTCATTACTATATCTTCTTCTAAATATTTCAGCAACATTTGCTTGATTATTTGCATCTAACTTTTTAATTCTATCAATATATTTTTGTCTTTCCATCTTTAACATTTGAAGCACTGTCTTCTTTCCAAAAGATGATGCAGTAGTTGTTCCTTTTAAATCTTTAATTAATTGATCAAAAGTTTTTGGTTTTTTCTTTTCTTCTACTTTAGGTGCTCCTTCATTTTCATCTTTGGTTTTATCTTTTTTATTTTGTGTTTTGGGGTCTTTTACTATATCACCTTTATCTGTAACTAATCCTCTTTTCTTTAGTTCTTCAAACAAATAACTTCCCGGTTTAGCAATATCAAATCCATCATCAGTTAATGTTGTATTCTGTTTAAATATAGAATTAATTGAATCAAGATTAGTTAGTAGTCTTGGATCATCTTGTTTTTTAGCCATGTCTAGTTTTAATTTCTTTGCTTGAGCAGTTAACTCTTGCACTATGATTGGCATTGCTTTTTTAAGTTTTATATTAGTAGTTAAAAATTTAACAGTATTATTAACTTCATCTACATCTACTGTAACACCAAGCACTGCACCAACTTTTTTAGCCATTTCAGATTCCATTTTCTTTTCAGGCAATTTGTCTGTACTTGTCAGTTCAGATAATCTTTGTGCTTCTTTTCCTAATTCACTTAGCATTACGTCTTGACTGTCTAAATAACTTTTTATTTCTTTTGTTTTTTCATCGTCTTCTGCTAACTTAACATCTGAAGTCTTTAGAATATTTTGTACTCTTGGTGTTATGTCTACACCTTTTTCACTTTCATCTGCAAACATTTCACCTGATACAAAAGATGTAATAGGTCCTGATGCAGGTGCAGTACGAAGATTCATCATTTCCATGTCAAATCGTTTTGCAGCTGGAGCCATTGCAATAGCTAATTCTTTTAATGTCATGTTAGGAATTTTAGTATTATTTGGACTTTCACTACTTGTATCTGATTGTGACTTCATATTCTCTACTAAAGGTTTAATAGAAGATAAAGAATATTCATTTTTAATATCACTAAATGTTTTTGTCAATCCTCTATCATGTATAAAAGCTATGTCTGCATTATCTAAGTTATCGTTTTTAAATAGGTTTTTAATTTTAGTTAAACTTTCTAAATTACTATCTATTCTACTTTCCCTCTTTGTTCTATTCTTTGTAATTATTCCACTGATATTACTGACAACACTTTTAACTAATTCATTATTTTCTGCTCTGTCTAGTTTTCCAAACTCTTCTTCTTTATCATATAAAGATTTTACAAGATATGGATTATCTTTTGCCAAAGCTATAGAAGGCAAAGCAACTGCAAGTGCTCTTTTAAATCTGCCACCAAAACTTCTATCAGTTAAAAATGATGATTCTTTTTCTGCCATTATACTCTCCTAGCCATTAAACCCATAGGTTCTTCTTGCTCTTCTTTTTCCTTTTCTTCTTCTACAACAACATCTTCTACCTCAGGTTTATCTAATTCTTTTTGAAATCTAGAAAACGCTGCTTCAGATGCAGAATCTTTTAATTCTATTTCTTTGTCTCTTTCCATACCTGTCGCATATTTTATACCTGCTCTGTCTCCAATTAACATAAGCATTTCCATAATAACAGGTATAAGTAACATACCTACATCAATAGTATGTTTGCCTTCCATAACACTCATCAGTTGCATATTATTAGCAATCAATGTGATAGGCATACCTGTTTCCATCAAGTTGATAGCTTGTTCTACAAATGATTCATCTTGCATACTAACCACATAATATTGTGCTGCTTTATTTACAGTTGGATATTGTGGTGGTGTTTGCCAAGGTCTTGCACCAACCTCATGAGTCATAGCCATGCCCGGAATAGGTGCTTCTAATATGGGTTCTGTTCTATTTCCGTATCTCATGTTTCTATTTCTTCTTTACCATTTAACCTTTCATTTTGAATTGCTTCAAAAAAATCCATAGCCTCATTAAATGGATCATTTTCTTGAGGCATCTTCATATTTTTTTTCATTGACATATCTCTAGATAACAAGCCTTTTGTTTCAGGAGCTTGTGCTTGGTTTTCCAAATCTCTAGTAATTCTTTTGTAATTAAGAAACTTATTATATATATTTGCTGAAGGGTTTGTAATCATGATCCAAAAGGTCCTCTAATAACTGCAGCACCTAATGTGCCTAACATACTACCTAATGCACTTGATCCTGCAGCTTTCTTAGTTTGCTCTGCAGTGTATGCTTGTGCCTCTTTACTTATATTTGCTACACCTAATGCATTAATTCTATCTTGCTCATTCTCTGCACTCTTCCATGCCCACTCCATTGTGTCTGCAAAGAATGCCCATAAATCATCGTAAGCCTCATTAGATATATCAAGAACTGCTTTAGCATTTAATTCATTAGCACGATTAATGGCAGCAGTATCTGCAGTGGCTAACTCTCTTCTCCATACTGCATTATTCTGTGCTATAGCTATTTGATTTTGTGCATTGAATTGATCTCTTGCATTCATCACCTCTGCATTAAATCTTGACAATGTATTTACTTCACCTGCATTAAACTGATCTTGTGCATTTGATTGTGTTGCATTAAACTGTTCTACTTGACTTCTTAAATTAGCAAAGAACTGATCTACTTGATTTTGTGATGTAGCATTAAATTGTCTTGCAGCATTCTGAGCAGCTTGATCTGTTAATATACTTTGAGTTAATGACTGCATATTAAACATACCTGATTGTTGTTCATTAGATAAGTTTGCCATGTCTACTTGCAAGAATGCTTTTGCGTTTTCTACTGCAGCTTGTTGTCTATTAGTTAGATTACTTGTATCTAATCCTGTTAGTGCAGAAGCCTCTGCTAATACAAGTGCTTGTCTATTAGATAGATTTTGTAGGTTTAATGTATTTGCTATTCTACTATTTTCTAATGCTACTTGTTGTTCTGCAGTAAAGTTTCTATTTGCTATGTCACTTATCTTAGAAGCATTCTGAACTCTTGTTTGAAACTCTTGATCAAACTCTTGCCCTATGAATCTAGCTCTTTGTTCTGCAGCTAACATAGCACGTTGTTGTCTGTTAGATAAATTTTGTAATTCAAATGTTCTTACAGTATTTGCATCTGCCTGTGCAATAGGTAGTGCAGATTCCATTGCAGCCTGAACAAGTGCCTGTCCTGCAATACTAGAAGCACCAAGACCTCTTTGTTGCATAACTGCTTGTACACCTCTGATTGCTCCTGCTGCCCATGATGGTGGATTTGTTGCATCAAAGTTTGCAGTTAATCCTGCTAACTGACCTGCTACAGTGGCTTGATCACTAGCAGTTGAAGTTGCAGCTTCAATTTGTTCTGTAAAAGTTTTAGCTTTTTCTGCATTTGCAACAGAGTCTATTAGTTCACCCTCACGTATTTCACGTTGTGGTGGACTTGCCATAAGTATAGCATTACCTTGTGCAGCACTTAAATTGGCTACACTACTTGCAGTTTGTTGAGCAGCTAATATTTGTGCTTTATCACTTACATCTGTTGTAGCAGCTTGATTAGATGCTATTGCACCTTGAATATCAGGTTGGGATAATCTAGGGTCTACTTGTGCTGCAGGTGTTACAGTAGGTTGTCCTGTTTGTTGTGTACCTGCCTGTGCCACAGTAGGTATTACGTTGGCTTCTCCTGCAACTGCACCTATTGAAGGATCAATAGTTTGCCCTTGTTCTTGTAAAGTTAATTGAGGAGTGGTAACTGCACCTGCAGGTAATGCACCTGTCTGTGCTCTTTCAAGTGTCATATCTTGTATGTTGGATGGTTGTTCTTCTGCAGGTGTATCACCACCCTCTTGCATCTTAACAACACCACCACGAGCCATTTGTTTTGCAGCTTCTTCATAGACAACCATCTGTCTCTTCTTCTCAGGATTTTGCTCTAGAAAGTTATCAAACTGCTCCATAGAACCTTTATATCCTAATCGACTAGCTATCTTCTGCATAGCATTTGGTTTAAAACCTGTAAATATCGCCACTACTTAGCTCCAATTAATATCTTATCTAACTTATCTTCTAATCTTTTCATTGCATCCATGATGTCATGCATATCTTCTTTGACATCATCTTTACGTGCATACTCTTCTCGTGTCTTATTTAATAATATCTGTAATCTCTTTACTTCGCCAAACATCTTGTTGAATGCCCAACCAAATGGTACAACGACCATAGTTAGGATGATGTTCCAAAATAACATTGCATCTATTTCCATGTTTAGTCAGCATCCTTGATGGTTAGTGTTCCTGCATTAACTTGTTTTAGTATTTCTGCGTAGTGTCTGTTGGCAGGGTCTAGTGGCACTGAACATGGCACATTATCAATGGTGCACTTGAGTCCTTCTTTGTTACCTTTTAAATCTTCTATATATTGTACATTAGCTATAATCATTCTTACCTCTACAATTCTGCGTCTGCCGTATATTGAGCTCCTAACTGTCTTTCATCTGTTAAACCACTACTTTTAGATAATTTACTAAAACCTTGTCTATTAATATTTGCTGCAGATACACCAGATACATCTGCTGTTCCTAACATATGAGCTGCACCACTATTACCTGCATTATCAAATATTGTCACAGTAGGCGTTGCTCTCATTGTAACAGGAAAGTTCATACCTGACCCAAAACACTCTGATGTATTTATATTTTCTCCACACCACATACTGCCCTGTGAAACACCTGCTGTTACATCATCAGCACTTTGATAATAGTATCTTTGACAAAGTAATTCTTCTTCCCCAAATGACCTATGCTCAAATGGTGTGGCAGTAGAGCCTACTTCTAGTTGGACTCCAGTAATAAAAAATGTTCTGTCTGTGCTATCGTAAAATGATGTTTGACTTGAATTTGCTCTTTGATTGTTT
>VTLG01015898.1_pt1 | contig 15860 bp, 17 predicted proteins | sample 4694571 | NCBI WGS metagenome assembly VTLG01 (sample SAMN12604809, study PRJNA352737) | marine metagenome | biome: ENVO:00000447; feature: ENVO:00000209|ENVO:00000569|ENVO:01000036; material: ENVO:00002151; isolation source: viral sequences binned using virsorter ...
TTGTTGATATTCCTCTTGGTGCTGGGAACGATGCTGAGAAAATGCAATTCCTGTCAACTATTGCCCAGAAACAGGAAACCCTGCTTCAGCAGTTTGGGTTGGAAAATCCTATAGTTAACTTGAGGCAATACTATGCGACTCTCTCCCGCATGGTACAGTTGGCAGGATTCAAAGATGTTAATTCATATTTTGGTGATCCATCACAATATCAACCTCCGCCACAAGAACCTCCACAACCATCTCCTGAGGAGCAATATATTCAAATTCAAATGCAGAAAGCTCAATCTGATGCACAAAATGACATGGGTAAGCTTGAACTTGAACGAGAGAAAATGGTTCGTTTGGATGACAGGGAGAAAGATAGGATTGAATCACAAGCTCAATTAGCAATAATGGAGATGGAAGCCAAATATAATACAACAATGGATTCTGCCTCTGTAAAAGCTATTTTGGAGAGAGACAGAGAACAAATGAAGCAAAATACCCAACTTCTTCAAGCTCAGTTAGCACAACAAAACCTACCTAATGCGTAGAAGGCAAGGACTCCGGCCAAGGAGTCATATAAGGCAAAGCCCTACTGTATCAGAAAAATTAATGGGGCAAACTCATGCAATTGCTAGACCTCCCACTGCAGTAACAAAATCTTATGGAGCCTCAGGTGATATATGGGACATATTAAGATTTGGCTCTCCTACTGCTCTCCTTTCAAAAGGTTTAATAACTCCAGAACAATATGCATCATTAATGGAGCACCAAGCTTCTGCTGAAAATCCATTACCACGTTATGCCGAAGAACGCCAAGAATTAATTGAAGGCCCACTGCCAGTAAAACCTCTTGAAGATCCATCTGTTGAATTCCTCAGTGAAATTTTTGGGGATCCAACCAATGTTTTATTAGGTGGGGTTGGAATGGCAGGAATGGCATCCAAAAAAATATTAAACAGAGTATTTAAAGCTGGTGATCCATTATTTTCAAGTAGTCCATTAAATTCTACTGTAGAATTAATAGGTAAAGTTCAGAAAGATATTGAAAAAGGAAAAACTAATGTAGCTCGAATAGATAAAACTACTGGTGAACCAGTAATAAATATAGATTATTTATTGGCAAATAAGTTTAGAGATGCTAATAACAAGGAACAAATACTTTATAATAAAAAAGATGTTGAATATTCAGGATTCAGAGAATTCCTTGAGGAGGAACAGAAAAAAGGAAGTGCAATATCCCTAACAAAAATTCAAGAGTTTTGGGATAAAAATAATCTTGATATTAGAGAAACATGGTTTGGTGGGTTCACAAGTTCATATAATATGCCAGGAGGAACTAATCAAAGGTCATTAGCAATTTCATATCATGGGAAGCAGAGACCCATGAGTCAGGACTCCTTAAAGAAAATGAATGAGATCTCTCAACATGAATATAAAAAGGATTTTGATGAGCTAAGTTCAGCACAACAGCAAAATATAGAAATGAGTTACTCTAAGTGGTATAAAGATGATGCTACTTTAATGGACAGAAGTAGAACTCAAGTATCTCAAATGTTTGAAGATGATACTTCTCGAATGCATCATGGGAAGCCAAATATTTTATTTCATATGAGAATGGATGATAGAATGGGGGTTGGTGACCAGACTGGTGAAAAAATACTTAATGTATTTGAAATTCAGAGTGATTGGTATGCAAGAGCAAATAGAGAAGGCATTTATAATTTAGAGGCATATGATGATAAAATTGCTGAACTGTTAAGAGAAAACACAATTTTAGAACAACAAAAAGCCCCAAATATGTCAGTTCCTGAGCTTGCTGAAATTCATGCTAAACAGAAAGCAAATGAAGAAGCTAGTACAAAATTATCTGACGAGTTAAGGTTAGTTCGAAGTGAAATGGACAGTCAGGATGCAGCCCCAAAAGCTCCATTTGTAATGCCAGGTAAACAAGAGGAATGGTTAGGATTAGCTTTAAAACGAATCCTTAAATTAGCAGTTGATGAAGGCTATGATAGGGTAACTTTTGGATCTAGAGAAATACAAGGAAAAATTTATCCTGGATCAGTTACTCCAGTACATGAGTTTAAAGTTGAGAAAATAAAAAGATCTGAAAAAATTAATTTACCAAAAAAAGAACTTAATCCAGATGGATCAATTAAAAATTCTGTTACCAAGACAACTGGTGATAAATATCCATATTATGTTAGGCCATATGATATACATGGTGATTTAATAAGTGGTCCTGATCCTGAAAGGGAGATTAGATATTATAATGAGAAAACTTTAAGAAATATGTTTGGAGATACAATTTTTGAGAGGATCAAAAGTAAAGCTAAAACAGGTAGGGCAACAAAGGTTAAGGTAGAGGAAGGTGAAACTCCAGATTATGGACTAGAAAATTTGAATGTTCTATATGATATAACATTACCAAAAATAATTAAAAAACCTCCATTTAATAAATATAATTTGGAATTAGAACAAGTTCCTATGGGAATGGAACTTAATCGTAATGAAATACAAGCAGCAAATCAACAATTTAATATTGATGAGAATTTTCTAAGGGATAGAGGTATTACAGTAAATGATCAAGGAGGTGAACCAACTTTTACTTTTACTCAATACGATGGAGATCCAGGTGCTCACAGGACTGAGGTTACTGCTCCAATAGAAGGACTTTTAGCATCAGCAGAGGAAGGTCTTTTAGTAGCTCCACCAGGTGGTATTGATGTTGACTCAATACGTACGGCTGCAAGGAATATACAAGAAAGATTGGAATTTGGGATTCAAGGCTCATTACAGGATTTACCTGCTCCTGTCCCCTCTAATACATCTGGATTTGTTACCATGGATGAATTAGTTAATCCTGGTGGTTTTACAAATCGTATAGATCGTTATCAACATCCATTACACCGAACTAGAGCATCTGCTGATGCAAGACAACAATTAGAAGATAAAGGTATTACTTTTAATGTATATGAGGATGGTAGGATACTATGGTCAGGGCCTAATGATGTACATACTTCATCTAATGGGTATTTAGAAGATTATCGAAGTGCAGGAGGTCATCCTACTGTAATTCCCCCAGAAGTTGAATTGATGAGAGAAATTGAAATCACAAATATACTTGATCAAGTTGAGTTGAATTCACCAATTAGAGAATCAATTCTTGTAGATAGACAATATCTAAATCTTATGAATCCAGAAACAAGAGAAGTTGAATTATCACATGTTGAAGGTGCTTTGGGTAGCCGGAATATTAAAGTTTTATTTGATCCCGAAACAGGAAGACCCAAATTTAATTGGGCCGATAGTCCATCTGCTGATAAATGGTCGGCAAATGAAATGGCTATGGCTAGAGGAGCTTCTGATATTCAGTATAATTTAATGAAAAGATATGAGGTTGCAGGCTCACCTAATGTACCTAAAGAAGAAGTATTGGATGTAACAAGAGCTGAAGTAATGCCTTTTCATTTATCACAGGATATGGATGGTAATTTACCTTGGTCTCATGATGAATGGTTAGAGAATAGAGATATAGTACATATTGAAGGAGTAACCACTCCAACAAATCAACAAGCATTACCTGCCCCACCACAATCAATTCCTATTAATGAAATTAACTTCCAGGAAGTTATTGAAGCAAGCAGTCAATGGGATATTTCTAACCCAAGGAATAGGCAAATATTTGACTCACTTGGGGAAGGTGATCAGTCTGATTTGCTTGGAATAAAAGCCGATGCCAAGGATTTATTTGATAGATTTGGTATAGAAGCAGATTACTCATCAGAGCGTGTAAGATTTTATATTGGTGAAAGGATTAATTTAGATGATCCTTCATATACTGCTTCAGATATTTCAGATCTTGATTGGCATGATTTAACTGATAGTGAAATTGCCGATTTAAATGAATATGTTGAAAATATTGTGGTACAAAATGATCGTTTCCGTAGAAGGTTAAGAGAAGCAGAAGGTGATAATTTGGAAATAGTAGAATTTAATGAGCCTGCAGGATTATTAACACAGCAAAATGTCCAACCTTCTTTAACAAAAAGAGCAGTAGGTGAACAACCAAAACAATGGTCTGTAAAATTAACTGATAAATTAAAGGAAGCTTTAAAAGAAGGCCCAATGCCTTATGGTTTAATACCACCTGGTATATTGGCAGCACAGGCTGCAAATCAGCAACAATCATTATTAGAATAATATGGAGAGTGAAGAACAAAAGGAAATAAGAGATGCAGAACATGCTAAAAATTTATTGGAAGATCCCCTTTTACAGGAGACTTTGGATAAAATGGAGGAAGAATATACTACTACTTGGAGGAATACTAAAACAGAAGAAACAGAGGCCCGAGAATTACTATGGCAACTATTGTGGGCAATAGGAGAGTTTAGGTCTCATCTATCTGTTATAATGCAAAGGGGGGAGTTCCATAAGGGCTACCTCCAAAAATCAATTAAACGTAAACATTAATTTAAAAAGGAGCAACCATGGAAACAGGACTCCAGCAAGCAGAAGAACAAATTCAGTCAATGTTGTCCGACACACCAGTCGATAAACAACAGCAGATGGAATCCGATACTGGAGAGGAAGTTCAAGAGGAAGTTGAAATTGAAGCTGAATCTGAGGCTCCCGAACCAGAACTTACTGAGACAGAGGAAACTGAGGAAGTAACAGAACAGGAATCTTCGGAAGATAAATACTATCCTATTAAGTTGGATGGTGAGGATATGGAGATCACCCTTGATGAAGCTTTACAAGGTTACCAACGGCAAAGTGATTATACAAAAAAGACTCAGGCACTTGCAAACGAAAGGAAGCAAGTTGAAGCAGAGAAAGATGCACTTTCTAGGCAAATAAATCAATATAAGCAGAATGTTGATCGGTTAGTACAAGAGCAACAATCTCAGCAGCCAGAGGAACCGGACTGGGATAAGCTTTATGAAGATGACCCTCTCCAATGGATGAAACAGAAGGAGGACCTTCGATCCAGAAAGGAGAAAGCACTTGAACTCCAGCAAGAGCAGTTCCGTTTGCAACAACAGCAAGCTCAGGAACAGCAAGCTCAAATGCAGGAGTATTTGGCACAACAACATTCTACTTTAATAGATGCTATCCCTGAATGGAAAGATTCAGATGTGATGGCAAAAGAGAAAAATAATATTAGGAAATATGCCCAGAGTATTGGCTATTCTGATCAAGAACTTTCTCAAATCTATGATAGTAGAGCAGTATTAGCTTTAAGAGCTGGAATGAAAGCTTCAGGATTATCAGGTAAGGGTGCAGAGAAACTCAGACCTGCTAAAGAAGCAATTAGACCAATAACTCCTGGCACTGCTGCCCAACAACCTAGAAAGAATACAACTGTTTCAAAAGCCAAAATGACACTGGCTAAAACAGGCAAAATGTCTGATGCCGAGAAAATTTTTAAACATCTGTTGTAATTAGAAAGGAAACAACATGGCGAAAGTAACAAACGCTTTTGATACCTATACCGCTAAAGGCCAAAGAGAAGATCTTTCGGATGTGATATATAATATCTCTCCAGAGGAAACTCCCTTTGTGTCTGCTATCGGTAAGCGTAGCATTAGCAATACAAAATTTGAATGGCAGACGGAGGCACTCCCTGCTGTTGCTACTACAGCACAGCTTGAGGGCGAGACAGTCGCTACTGCTGCACCAACTAATACTGCTCGTTGTTCTAATCAATGTCAAATATTGATCAGATCAGCTGCTGTAACTGGAACACAAGCTGCAATGAATCGTGCAGGTGTTTCTGATGCAATGGCACATCAGGTGGCTCTTATTTCAAGAGCTATGAAGCGTGATGTTGAGACATTGGTGCTTAGTAATGGTGTAGTTAATACAGGTGCTGCAGGAACTGCAAGAACAACTGCAGGATTAAGTTCCTATGTTGCAACTAATACCGATATGCCATCTGGGGGATCTCCAGCTAACCCAACTGATACTCTTGGAGGAACTGATGCTAGGAATGATGGGACTGACAGGACTTTAACAGAGGCTATGTTAAAAACTGTAATGAAAAAGTGCTTTGATAATTCTGGTGATCAACCTTCAATGATTATGGTTGGTTCTGCACAAAAACAAACAATCAGTGGATTTGCTGGTAGGGCGTCTGCAACTCAAGTTGTGGCACTACCTTCCAAAGCTGATGAAGTGCAAGCTAACGTATCAGTTTATATTGGCGATTTTGGAACTTACACAGTTCATGCAAATCGTTTTCAACGAGCTAGTGATGGTTGGATCATTAATCCGGAATATGCTAAGGTTGCTCAACTTCGAGGTTTTGAAGTTAGTGAACTTGGTACAACTGGTGATGCAACTTCCAGGTTTATTACTTGGGAGGGTGGTCTCCAGGTGGATAATGAAGCAGCACATGGACTTGTTGCAGATATTGATCCGTAAACCTTAATCTAAGGGCCTCTGAAAAGGGGCCCATTTTTTTTATGCCAAAAGTAACAACCGAATTAGGAACCGAAGTAGGTGTCAGAACTGCTGTCCATACTGAAGATGGAGATGGCACTTTTCACATTACTAAACAGCAGGATATCCAACCAACCCTTGACTATGCAAAAGCACTTCGTGAAATGCCAATCAATAGGCATGATGAATCAAGGAAGGTTGCAGAAATTCCACAAGTTTTAGCAGCAGAACTTTATAGGAAAGGAATTTTACAAGATGAAAAAAGATTATTAAAATGGCTAGATAAACCAGAAAATAAACCATTCCGAACTTGGGAAGGACATTTAAGTTAAATGGCAATATCCACCAAAGCAGAATTACATACTGCTGTAGCAAACTGGTTAAATAGATCTGATTTAACTTCAAGAATATCCGAATTTATTACCCTGGCAGAAGCATCTTTAAATCGAAATCTTAGGACCAGGGATATGCTTACCAGATCTACTACTTCTACTAATGCCCAGTATGTTGCCCTTCCTTCTGACTTCCAGGAAATGTTGAATGTGGAACTTACATCAACTGACCCACCCAGGAGATTATTATATGCAACATCAGATCGTTCAGATGATTATCGAAAGCAAAAAAGTGATAAAGCAGGTATCCCAGTTCATTATACTATTGAAGGATTGACTTTACAGCTTAATCCTACTCCTGATCAAAATTATACAATTCAAATGAATTATTACCAGACCATCCCAGCATTATCAGCTAAAGCAGATTCTGATGCAAACTGGTTATTATTAGCACATCCTGATGTTTACCTTTTTGGAACTTTAGTACAGGCATCACCATATTTAATGGATCCTCAGGCCGGGGTTATATGGGATGGATTGTTAACAAGATCAATGGAAGAATTAAGGGTATCAGATAATAATTCAAGATATGCAGGAGGTACTCTCACAATGAGACCTAAGTATATTTATACATGAATGAAACTTGGACTGATGAAGTAATAGGAAGAACATTATATGGAACTGGATTGTTTGGAACAGGATATTTTGGTCAAACAGACTGGCATTCTGTGCCTGATACTTCTTTAACATGGGTAGTTCAAAATCCTACTTCAACAACCTGGACAGGACAAACTATTACATCAGTAACGTGGACTAACCAGAGTCCTACTTCAACAACCTGGACACAACAGTAACTTATGGCAAATACATTTACAACAAATTACTCCTTAATTAAATCTGAGATAGGTGGTGATAACCAAAATTGGGGGGCTAATATTCATACAAATTATGATGAAATTGACCTGGAATTAGGATCTAAAGTAGATGATGTTGACATGAAAGGGTTTAAGTCATCTGTTCTTACTTTTACAAATACAGGATCAAGTGAAGGGACAATTGAATCTGCTTCTGGTAATCTTTTTCAGAATTTTAAAGTTGGAGATAAAATAAGAGTATCAGGTTGTAACTCAGCAACAAATGGATCTACTGCAGCACCAAAAACTCACACAATTAAAGATCCTGGCGGGAAAGTATCCTCAAATAAAATTACAGTTACTACAGGTCTAGTTGCAGAGACAAATACTACAGATGTAATTATTGCACTTGTTCTTGAGCCAAAACATATTTCGGGTGGTCCAATTATATGTGCACCTCCTTCTGGAGACACAACAACCCAGGCACTTGTTGCAACAGGAAGTGCAACCATTGGTGGCGCATCAACAGATGATGTTACTGTTACTGCATCTGTAAATTCTGATTTAATACCTAAAACTGATGTAACACATGATTTAGGAAGTAGTACAAAACAATGGGATAAATTATATTCAAAAAGTATTACTACTCCATCTGATGGGACATATACATTAAATGGATCAGGAACAGTTGCAGGAGTTACAGTTACAAGTAGTGGTAGTGAATTGGGAAGTGGACACAAAACAGTTAATATTGCAGTAACAGGAACTGCAGGAAGTTACACTAATTTTAATTTGGGGTCAAATGGCCAGGGTAATAAAATAGTTTCAACTTCTGCTCCTTCTGCAACAACTGGATTTACAAATGGTGATGTTTGGTATGAGATTCCATAAATGGGTAAGTCTTTAAGAGTATTAGATGGAGGTAGTTGGAAAACTATTGAGGCCCCTTACATTATGCATGATGATGCTTGGGAAAAAGTATTTAAGGTTCATGTTTTAAATGGTGGGGTTTGGAAGGAATCTCATAAAACTGCATACACAAAATATTCTGTTGGAACTGGTGGGCAAACTGAAACTCAATCTGATGGTTCATGGACTGTCCCTGCAAAAACAAGATATATAAAAGTTAAAATTTGGGGATCAGGTGCAAGTGGAGGAGGCGGAGGAGATACTGGATATTTGGCTTCAAGTGTTACCCAATATCGATACAGGGTAACAGGTGCAAGTTCTAGCAGTGGTCATTCACATCCTGCAGGAGGTGCAGGAGGACATGGAGCATATGCAGAAGTGGTATTAGAAACAAAACCTGGAGTCACATTTTCCTGGACAGGATTAAATGCTGCAGTCCCTGTAGGTGGTACGGGTGCAAGAGATATGATACTTGGGACAAGTAGTGTATTAAGGGAATACAATGACTATTATACTGTTGGGGTTAATCCTCATCAGGGTATATATACCCCAGTTAATCAAAACTATAGGTATGATCCTGGTTCTGTTATACAAGGATCTGAATCAAATCCTACTGAAACATTTGGAACTTATGGATTTTTTAAGGTGCCAGATACAGATTCAAGTATAAATGCATTAAAAATAGGATCAACTGCAACCCCAAATGCCTGGGCAAGAGAGGGTCAGGATGCAACAGATATTGTATTTACAGGTGATTCTCCCACTACTGGAGATCCATATATAATAACTGCAGGAGGAGGTAAAAAGGGTTATGGAGGGAGACATATTGTTACAGCAGCATCCAAGTCAGGTTCTCAGCATTATTATACAATTAGTTCACCAACTGGGTCTAACTGGGCCCATGATAAATTTTCAGGCACTAGTACACCATATGATGATTATGATAGTGATTGGGGTGGATGGAAAAGATATGGGGTGGCAACAGCAACCGGGAATGGAAATTCATTTGTGTCAACAACATTAACAACAGGTGGTGGAATGACAGGAGGAGCAGGATATAGTGGCCCAACTTTATATTCAGATGGTTGGAATTATGGTGGGAATGGATCTCCAGGAACTAAAGGAAAACTTATAATTGAAACATATCAATAATGGCAAATCCAACAACTAACCTTAACATTACATTACCAGTTCCTGGCGCAGAAAGTTCCAGGGGTAAATGGGGTGAAACTGTCAATGATGCATTTCAAAGTCTGGATACTGCCATTGCAGAAAGAGGAGTACCTGCAGGTGGAACAGATGACCAGATATTAACTAAAAATGGAACAGATGATTATACAACTGAATGGGCCACCAGGTTATCATCAGTTGGTGTAGTTGGAACAGATGGGATTGAAGTTGATTCAGGTTCTCCAGTAACAACATCAGGCAATATAACCCTGGGAGTTAATAAGTCTACAATGCTCACCTTTCTGAATGTGGAGGATGGTGCATCAGGGAATATGACAGGTGCAGAAATCAAATCTGCATATGAAGGTGAATCAAATACTAATGCATTTACAGATGCAGATCACACTAAGTTAGATGGTATAGAAACTTCTGCAACTGCAGATCAGACAGGTGCCGAAATTAAAAGTGCATATGAGGGAGAGTCAGACACCAATGCATATACTGATGCAGAAAAAACAAAACTTGCAGGAGTAGAAGCCTCTGCAGATGTAACAGACACTACTAATGTAACAGCAGCAGGCGCATTAATGGATAGTGAATGTGCAGGTCTGGCAGCATTGAAATTAACTACAGGTACTTTTCTTACTGCAGATCAAACTAAACTGGATGGAATTGAAACTGGTGCAGACGTAACTGATGCAACTAATGTCAATAGTGCAGGTGCTCTCATGCACATCGATATTCCAGACTCTGATACGGGCCTGGTTAAAAGAACAGGGAGTGAGACATATGATATTGACGCCTCAACTTATTTAACTGCTAACCAGACAATAACTGCTTCAGGTGATGCAACAGGATCTGGAACAACATCTCTTGCATTAACCCTGGCAGCTTCAGGAGTATCTGCAGGCTCATATGGATCATCATCTGCAATTCCAGTTATTACATTTGATGCAAAAGGTAGAGCAACATCTGCTTCAACTGCAACCTTCACTGCAGCAACTCTTGATACTGTAACTGCTTTAGCAATAGCGTTAGGTTGATATGGCAAATACTTTCAGAATGACAAATGAAACCAATGTCAGTACGACAATTGAGAATATTTATACTGTTCCAAGTTCAACAACAACTATTGTCCTGGGAATAATGTTAAGCAATACAGGTTCAAGCACAATTAAAGGTTCAGTACAACTGGTATCAACATCTTCAAAAACAACAGGAGTAACAAATTCTGGAGCATCAAATGATAATGAGAGTTGTTATCTAATTAAAGATGCACCAATCTCTAGTGCAAGTTCCCTGGAAATAATGGCAGGAAATAAAATAGTAATGCAGACAACAGATATTCTAAAGGCCCAAAGTGATACCGCAAGTGCACTGGATATAATAATCAGCTATATGGAAATAACTTAAAATGCCTTACTTAGGGAAACAAGCAGAAGAAGGTGGTGCTTTAATAAGATCACACGAGTTCCTTCAGGGTACTGACACCTCAACTGGAACTTCTGCTTTTACAGTAGCCTCAACCGGGGGTGACTATGTTCGAGTGTTTCTTAATGGAGTACTCTTACAGGAAGGTGCTTCAAATGACTACACCAAAACCACCTCTACAATTACGATTGTCGGAACTGCACCTGCAGACGGAGATATTCTAAAATGTGATATTTACGAAAGTATAACTATCTGGGATACAGTTAGTGCAGCAAGTGGAGGAACTTTCACTGGGGACATAATTCACTCAGGAACAGTCACCAATAGTTCTACAACCACAACCACTGGTGATGCAACTCACAACGGAAATATTATCATGGCAACAAACAAGAAAGTCCAACAGAAAGGCAGTTTTATGCAACATTCAACAAATCAAGCAATGGTATTAGGAGGATAAAATGGCAATTCCAAGCGGTTCAGGTAGCGAAGTTTTACGAAATGCTGCAGTTGAATCAAATAATGCTGCTACAGCAAAAATAGATTTTGGAGGAACAACAGGAACAGGTTCAATAAGAAGTTCTGGTAATACAGCAGGAGTCGTTGCAGTTCCTACAGATGTGATTATTACTGTACTAACTATAAATTGTACATCAAATGCTGGTACTCAGAATATTAATTGTAAAGTAGATTGGCAAGGTAGTGGAACAATGAATACAATTTTTAATCATCTTGGATTAGCAGAAGGGACAACATTTGTATATAACGACAAAATTGTGCTTCGAGCAGGTGATGTTTTAACAGTTTATAATCATGCTAATTCATGTGATTGGAATGTACATTTTATATATCAAGATTGGACATAGGAGAATTGTATGAGTGGAGTAATTAATTCGGCTGGGTCAAAGTCAGGTGAAATTGGCACTACTGAACTGGATTATGAGGAAGGGACTTGGACACCAGCATTAGTTAATGGGAGTTCAACTGCTTCATATACGGATGCTGGTTCATACACAAAGATAGGTAATAAAGTATTTTTCCGATGGTATAGTTCAAGTGTAACTATTTCATCAGCTTCTGGTGATGCAGAAATTTCTGGACTACCTTTTACATCAGATAATAATAACTGGACATTTCAGGCTGAACACACTAATGGAGTCGATGGAGATACTCGTGGGGGAATAGTGCTTGGTTCTAATGATAGAGTAAGATTTCTCGATAAAAATTCAGCCAGTGGAGCAACTTATGTTAATGGTTCAGGAAAATTTCTTATGATTAGTGGTAGTTATACAACAGACGCATAGAGGAATTAATGGCAAACACATTAAATAAAATACAAGTAGTTACAGACTACAAACATCTCCAAATCAGAGAGATTAAAGACTCAGGTGGATTCCACAGAAGGGTACTTACACCAGACATGACTCTTGCAGATGACGAGCATCAGGAGATAAAGGACAAAGCAGAAGAGTTGTGGACTGATGAAGTTAAGTCTGCATGGGAAACCTTTCAAGCAGAACAAGAAGCAAATAAACTAAAGGAGTAACAGAGCATGACAAGAGCAAGAACCAATGCAGATCAGGCACACACCGAATCACTTAGTGTAGAACCACACATAATACCCGGTGTGCTGTACCCTGCGGTTGCTGGCAAACTCCTAGACGGATCAACCTCCCACTCTGGTAACTATGGCACTGCACAGTCTGACGGAAGAAGCTACTTTTACACAGACATTAAGGGAAGCAAGCCGATTAAAGACCCTAGAATTGGTGCTCATTTTGGTAGTCAGAGGCATATAACTAAATCATTACAAAAATTAGAACAAGAAACTGCAACTAATGGAACTAATGTTTACTCAGTAGATGGGAGAGGGTGGATAAGAGCATTTGATACTTCTGGTAAGTGGGTAGCTTCTAATGATGATAATGGTCAGAGACTTGGTAGTTGGGGAAATACTAGTGAAATTGCATCTATTGAAATTGTTGGATATTTCAATGATATGACCATTACAGGATCAACTGAAACTTCTGATCGTAGGAGTTTTGTTACTTCCTTAAATGGTAGTGCAAATTCCTCAGAAAATGCCTCCTACAAAACATCTGCTAATACTCCATTATCTTCAAGGTATGTGGATAGGACTTCATTAGTACATTTAAATTTACCCACTACACATTCTTCAACTTTAGGTATTAATACATTAAAAATAAGCAATCATGCTGATAATGATTATTTAGAACTATCTTCTATCGAACTAATAGCCCAAGACACATCCTCAACTGCAAACAAATCCAAAATCCAGATTCCCTCACAGAATGTAGTCAGCTACGGAAAGAAGTTCACAGTAAGTGGCACACCACACTATGATCCTTTCAATGGCTTTACCTCTGGTACAGATATATCTTCCTATATTGATGAAGCAACCTCATTAGGAATGTCCAATTGGAAAGTTTCAAGTACATGGTACAGACCGTTTCAGGGGGGAAGGGTTGTCAAGTGGGTAGACTCAAGTGGTAATATCAAGACTTCAGTTACAATGATGCCACCCAATGCTCAGAATATTTCAGGAACTGCATCAAATGCTATTGACCTATCTTCAAGCCAGACAAACGATGACACAATTAATTTCAATACAAGTGCAATAGAACACTCACTCTCTGAGGTTGCCAAGACATTTAATTACAGAGAGTTTGGAAATGGTTCGGCAAATGGAGGAACAGAAAGTGGTAGTTATGCAGATGCAAGTATGCTTAATGCTGTAGATGATATTGCCTATGTCATGGATGATGGCCTGACAAGTTTATCTGGTGAAGATTGTACTGGTGGGGATAGGATGTCTGCTGCTCAAGATAAAGCATATTATATCACGTTTATAGGAACAGGAACTACAACATATAATGATAGTGGAGGTGCTGGTCATCATCAAATAGCACAAAATCTTCCTTATGGTACTCATATTATAAAATTTTATAGAGATAGTACTAATGCTGATCCTCATATAACAGTAGATGGTATCCAGTTTTCTAGTGTTAATATTGATAATTACACTAATCTTGTAGAAATCACCTTCCACCAACCCAAGAAACCACCAATACCAGAGGATGCTGTAGTGCTGGCAGACTATATGCTGATGGCAGATTTTGTTGGTGTAACAGGTGCATCTGGTGGAATTGATGTTATAAGTAAAGGTACTCGATTTTTGACTGCAACAAGGGATGTTATGTGGGATGAAAGTACTAATGATTCTTATTCTTTTACATTCACACAACCGGCAAGTCGTGGAGGAAATTATCAGTCAATGGCAAGTGGCAATATTAGTTCAGGGGAGGCTTTTGGGAAAGTACCTTATTTTGGAACTACAGTAGATGTTTTACCTTATGCTGACAGATTTAGTACTCTAACTGAGCCTTTAAACTCTACTTCAATTACAACAACTTCTGTTTCTACTACAACGTGGTCAGGGCGACAAAGGGCCTCTGGTCAGACTTTGGGTATGAATGAAATAAAAGTAAATAAAACAACTGGAAATTTTACAATTCAGGGGTTTGAAATAGCTTCTCCAACCCACACATCCTCACACTACCAAACCTTTGAAACTCCATTCCTAAATGAGTTGGTAGGTGGTGATCGAAACATGGAACAAACTAACCTTGTGGTTACACCAGATGGTAAGACATGGGATGAACTGAGGGATACGAGTTATCTTGGGAATTGTGTTATAGAAACTACTACAGATACTACAACTGATTGGGATGCTACTGTAATTTTTGATGAGTGGAGGGGTGTCCCTGCTAGTACTGACAGAAGTGGTAGTCATAATAAAGATTGGGCAATCGCTTATGATAGAATGATTTGTTTAAAAGGTGGATCATACACCATAAAATATACTAGAAAAGGTGATTCGACAATTACCGTAATTAGGATAAATGGAACTGGTAATAACGCATTATTGGCTTACGATGGAGGTGATCTTTCTATATCTAGCGAAATGACTCGTTATTTTAATAGGGGAGAATTCTTCCAAATTTGCGGTGAATGGGGCGAGGGTGGTTTCCCAAGTAACCTTCTTCAAGTACTAAAAAATTAAATTGGGAAATAATATGCACATATCACACAAATCAAATGTACTCCAGCAAGTTCACGAAACAGAATGGCAATGCAGGAGAAATACTAAAGGAATGTCAAAGCCTGAGTATTGGGCTTGGTTAGAGACAATCACTTCTGGTGATCCTCCAACTGTAGATTACTCAGGTGAAACTGGCTATACAATAGTTGAATGTACTGATGAAGATGTTCAGTCAAGACTTGTCCAGTTAAGTGATTACCAAGCAGAGGGAGTCTACGACATCAAATGGTCAGATAAGAAAACTAAAGTAACTGTTAATGATATTGAAATTGAGACTCACTTTACTGGAGATGACACTGCAAAGGATGCAAGAATATTAGCAGATAAGTGGGCTAATGTAAGGAGAGATAGAAACAGAAAGTTAGCAGAGACAGACTATCTGGCATTATCAGACAACACACTTTCAAGTGATATGGAAAAATACAGACAAGATTTAAGAGATGTCCCAACTCAGAGTGACCCTGATAATATTACTTGGCCTAGCAAACCTTAGTTGCTCATCCAATAGTAATAATATGGGATACTGGGAGGCGGATAAACCCTGGAGGGGAACTGTTGAGGCTAATAAGTTTAATAAGAACCCATACTGGCAATGTGTAAAAAACTGTGATGAA
>VTLG01002896.1_pt1 | contig 15859 bp, 16 predicted proteins | sample 4694571 | NCBI WGS metagenome assembly VTLG01 (sample SAMN12604809, study PRJNA352737) | marine metagenome | biome: ENVO:00000447; feature: ENVO:00000209|ENVO:00000569|ENVO:01000036; material: ENVO:00002151; isolation source: viral sequences binned using virsorter ...
TCTACCTTAAGTAATCTAGCGAGTTTTGTAACGCTGTCGTATTTTCTTGATCTTAGATGTTTAAGGTATGTGTGAAACTGGTTCACTTCAATATCTTTGAAATTTCGTCTGTGAGCTTTTCTTTTGCCTTATCGGCGGCTTCGTCCACTACTTTATCTACAATGGCTTCAGTGGCCTTTTCTGTGACCTTATCGGCTATCTTTTCATGTATCTCTTCTTTCTTATGGCCGAAAACAAAAGCAAGAGAGACAGATAGAGCTATAATAGCTAAAGTTATGATGATTTTCTTTTTAGTAATCTTCATATAACTTATTACACGCAGGAGTGTATATTAAGTTAGTACCATGATGGTAAAAAACATTCTTAAATACGGACTGGTAGCAATCATTGCATCAGTGTTAACAACTGCTGAAGCTAGACCTCACAAAGGCAAAGGTAAGGGGAAGCCTCATCACGAAAAGGTTGATAAGGAAAAAGTGAAAGAAAGGCTCAAGGCAGCCGCAGAAAAAAGAAAAAAACATTTCGAAAGCAAAAAGCGTAAACATCATTGGAAAGGTAAGAAGATAGATAACGAAGAACTAAATGAGCTTCGGGAAAAGATGAAGGAGCTTCATAAGGAGATGCACGAATTAAGAAAGAAGCATCGGGAGGAGATGAAGAAGAGAATGGAAGAGATAAAAAAAGAATTCGCAAATAAGCGGGATAAAGTTATTGACGACAATAAACCGGGAGAGTAAAGTCGCGCCCAGTGCGTTTCAAGCAAGCCATATCCAAAAGGATATTTCACTTTGGTTACGCACTTTTAGCATGTTTCAGAGTAACTCTATCCAAAAGGATATTTCAGCATAGCTACATGCGAAAAAACAAAAGCCCCGCGGTTGCGGGGCTTTTTCTTTAGCAAGACTTAAATAGAGGATTAGTATAAATCAGAATAGTCTATTGTGCCTGATGCTTCACTAACTTTAATCCCGAATTTCTTGGCTGCGGCTTTAATTTTTTTAAGGGCCGCTTTTTTAGCCTCCGGACTAATGTCCGTTTGATCTAGTCGCGCTAAAGCGTTTCGCACGTGCGCAGCGTCGTTAATGGGAAGGTGACGCAATGACCGAGGGGTCGTTTTTCCTTCGGAATCCTTTTTACCTCCGGGTTCGATATACGCGAAGTCTGAATCTGGGAGATCGTTCTTTTCCTTACTGGATAATTTGGCCGCTTTAGCTTTGTCGTACTTTTCGTCTTTTTTGAGATCGTGAATTTCGACACTTTTCTTTTCTGAAGGTTTACCTTTTTTCAGTTTTTTGATTTTGCTTTCATCATCCTTTACTGCATCTTTTTCATGCTCTTTCTTTTCCTTCTTGGTATCTTGCTTCAATTCTTTAGTGTCTATCTTATCCCACTGTTCTTTTGTCTTAGCTTCGTCACTAAATTGTTTTATTGGCACGCACTTTTTTTTGTCTTTACTTAGTTCATGCCCCGGCTTGCAGTTAGGCGGGTATCCTGCTTTTTCATCAGCTAATAACCCTTCTTCTTTATATTGAAGGATCTTGTCTGTAAAATCGATCTCTTTCATCTTATTAATTAATACACTTTTTTTCGAGTCATTTCCATTAATTTTGGATATGGATTACCTATTTTTGGTGGAGTATTAGTTTTTACCGTCTCTTTAGGGAAATTTTCTTTATCTTTATAGTAGTCCATTTCTATCTGAAAAAAGGCTGGAACCGCTATTCTAACTTTCTCAAGTCTTCCTTTATCGTCTACACTGGTGCACCCTGTGAGTAGGAGAGTTAATAAAAACATTTTTTTCATTGTTAAGGTTTTTTTCTAGAAGTGGGCTTGCTTACCACCTCTACCTGCATGGGAGGAGGCTCTATGGGAACTTCTTTCGTCCCCACGAAATTCGGATCGCATCCTTTAGGTAGATAAGGGGCTCCACCGTTTTTGGGTAAAGTTTTTTCAATAGTGAGTTGTTTTAATTGTTCGTTAGGAACTAACATTTTAGTTTTTCTATCAAGCATGTAAAAAACTGTATTACGAATTCCCACGCGAACTATACGAGCTTGGCGTCCGGAAATGTAGATAATGTCATCATTGTTAAAGTCATTCCCCATAAAAACCAATAATCCTTGAGCGAAATTCATAATCATATCTTTTGCCATTATAGTTAGAAGAGCTATCAGTAACAGCCATCCATATTCACCAATTAGACTTTCTAAAAAGCCCTCTACATTTTCTTTATCTATCTGGCCCGGGGACAAATTCGTTAGATTAGTGGCCAAGTTCACCGCCTCGGGGACTATTTCTGAAATCTCGTTCATAACTTTCTTTTATATATTACACTTTTTTGAGTGTAAAATGATAGTGATGCCAAAAGTAAAGAGCACGGGGGATTTTGAATCCCTCGAAGTTACGGACGGAAGGGTTAAGATTCACCAACGAGACCCAATTAAACCTAAGGACAACTTTTATATAGAAGAGCTACCTTGGACAGAAAAGCAAAAACGATTTATAGAAATTTCACAAGACAAAGGAACGAGGCTCATTTTATGTAAAGGCCCAGCAGGGAGCTCCAAAACTTTAACTGCAGTTTATTCGGCTTTAAATTTATTAAATACTTCTAAAGTATCAGATGTTATATACATGCGTTCCGCTGTAGAAAGCTCCGATTCCAGATTAGGTTTTCTCCCGGGAGATGCAGATGAAAAACTTCATTACTACAATTTACCTTTTATGGATAAATTAGACGAACTACTTAGTGAAGAGACAGTTAAAAAACTACAAAAAGAAAAGAGAGTGTCTATCCATCCAGTCAACTTCGCCAGAGGCATGAGTTGGAATGGCAAAGCTATCCTGATGGATGAAGCTCAGAATAGTTCATTCAGGGAAATAGTAACCGTGCTAACGAGGATAGGAAAGTATTCACGGTGCATTATAATGGCCGACCCTATGCAAACCGACCTTAAAAACGGAAATCGTGGAGGATTCGTAAAACTTTATGATGTTTTCAATAATCAAGAAAGTCGAGATATGGGCATACACACTTTCGAGTTTAGCGAAGAAGATATCGTCCGGTCAGAGTTGACCAAATTCATCGTCTCTAAACTGGCGGAATGTGATACTATTTAATCTGTTTATTAATTAACCCCGCAAGGACAGAAGAGAATTTTCTCACTTCTCTTTCTGTTTTGTCCCAGAAAAACGCATGGGTAACCTCTTCTATGAGAGTGCTCATTTTTCGTCTTTTCTTTAGTTTTGGGTCAACTAATATTTTAGGGTTTTCCGCCTCCGGAGAATAGCATAAACCATCAGCATTGTATGTATGGTGAGGTTTTTTCCATATTAATTCATATTCGATCCCATCCGAGTTTTTGAATTTTATGTTTTCCATATTCATATAAGTATACACTTTTTTTGAAAAAACTATGTTTTTCATTAATATATATAGTGTAATCATCATCTATGAAGGTTTATTGCACAAATTGCGGATCAGGGACTGAGTATTCTTTAAACAAACCTCAGTTTTGTTCTTCTTGCGGTACTCCATTTGCACAACTCAGTGCCAGTGCTCCAAGAAGAGTTTTTAAAGCTGCTCCTGTGGTTGCAAGTGCTCCTGTCGTAGATGAAGATGAAGAGGAGTATGAAGAGGAATATATCCCTTCACTTAACGGTTTGGACTTTGATCTACAAACTTCTAAAAGTTTTAATAGCGCTCCTCTTAATGAAATTGCGGGAACTAATAATGGGGAAAGAGATAACTACAGGCGGGAAGTAGATCCATCTTACTCTAAGGAGTCTATTCTTAATGACCTAAAGAGGGAAGCGGGATCATCTCGATCCGATGCCCAGACCTAAAAAACCTAAATTTGAAGATTTCATAGAACAGATAGATGTAGAGATAAAAAAAAGGAGATCCAAATGGAGCCTTACTGCACTGTCTTGGATGGATTTTGATGACGTCTCGCAAATATTAAGAATTCACATTTTTAAGAAGTGGCATCTGTACGACACTAAAAAACCTCTTAACCCTTGGATAAACCGGATCATATCCAATCAGATAAAAAATTTAATTAGAAATAATTATGGCAACTATTGCCGTCCGTGTTTAAAATGTGCTGCTGCAGAAGCTGGGGATTTGTGTTACATTTATGGTAAGCAATGTGACGCTTGCCCTCTCTACGCAAACTGGATCAAAACAAAAAAACAAGCTTATGATGCCAAACTTCCCGTTTCTATAAATGAACATGCAGCGGAATTGAATAGCGCAGAATATACCGGAGTAGATATCATATCTTTAATGAGGAAGATAAATACGAAAATGAAAGAGACCCTCAAACCCTCGGAATGGAAAATTTATAAAGCTTTATATATTGACAATATGTCAGAGGAAGACGCTGCGTCTTTAATGGGATATAAGACCAACGAAAAGAATCGGGTGCCGGGATATAAACAAATCAAGAATGTTAAAAAAGCTATCATCCAGAAAGTAAAAAGAATGTTAAAAGAAGGAGAGATAGAAATACTGTGAGCTCCAAAAACATAGAATTAAACGAAGACCAGCAGTTAGCGATTCTTACTGAATGGAATAGTCGCCCTGATGATCCTCCTTATATTTCACAATTGATAGAATTGGTTTTCCCTGATGTCCCTGAAAAGCAACGAGACGGCCGTTCTAAATATGGTAGGGCGGTTAAGAAGTTTTTAGCAGAAAAAAGTCTAGAAGCTAAGGTCTCTCATAAGTATTACCCCAAGGAAAAGATTGAATTAACTGACGAACAAAAAGAATTTATTTCAAATAATTGTAGCGCCATGAAACCCATGGAAATGGCCAGATTGATTTTTGATGACTCTAAAATCTCAGCCTTAGATCAACGTTACAAGGTAACTGTAGATTTTCTTAATACTGTTCCTAATAAAGTAAAATATTCCGATAACAACGAAGAAGCCCCTGTAGAAGGCGGGTACTCTCCCCCCAAGTCAGAGGCTCGGGCTTTAGTTCGGGTAAATAAATATGTCCATAACGGGATAGATAAAGACAAAGTAACCACTAAAGTTAAGCGTCATTTATCTACCCTTATTGGCTACATGCATACTTTTCGTTTCCTTCATCAGATAAGCACTTACGCTTTAGAAACTGACAGGGAACTTTTTGAAAGTAGTTTCGTTAGGTATACTTGGGACAAGTCTGATTTGACCCAAGAAGAAGTCGACCAGTATATTGTTTTATCCGCAGAAGTGGTTATAGCGTCAAATATTCAGAGACGGGTAGAAAGGCTGCAAGCGTTGCTAGATCAAAACGCAGAAGATACTGAAGGAAGGAGAATGGCGATGAGTTTGGTGGAAGCCATCAATACAGCCCAAACTGAATATAATCAGTGTGTAAATCGCCAGACTAAACTACTAAACGAACTTAAAGAGAAAAGAAGCCAGAGAATGAGCAAGATAATGCAGGAGTCGGCTTCTATATTAAACTTGGTAGAACTTTGGAAAGAAGAGGAGTCTCGGAATAAAATGATTAAAATTGCGGAGATCCGCAAAAAGAATATCTCATCAGAGATAGATAGGTTAAGTTCGATGGAAGAGATAAAATCACGTATAATGGGGATAAGTGAGGAGGAAGTTTTAAATGGTTAAATGCGCTATTTGTGGAAAAGAATTCCCAGAAGATAAAAATCTTCATTTGCACATAAAAGCCCACAAGCTTTCCATAGGAGAATACTATCAGTCCCAATTCCCTCGTCACGACATGCATGACGGGAAGATTATAAAATTTAAAAATAAAGAGCAGTATATGTCTGCTGATTTCAACAATAAAGGCAACCTTAAGAAATGGTTAAAAGATGCGCCTTTGGACATCGCCAAAAGATATTGTAAAGCTTTATTAACAAAACGGAAAAGAGAGAAAGGTTTAGAGTATACGCCTACAGAGGTTGAGTTGAGAACTTTAATGGTCCCTCCCATTCCTTACTATCAAGTAATGTTTGGAGATTACTACTCCCTTTGTGAAGAGATAGGTTTTAAAAATAAGTTTTCTGTATTCCCTAAAAAATCTAGAGCTAAAGAAAGGTTTACTGAAGATCATGTTATTTACATCGACTCAAGAGAACAAAAACCTCTTGAAATAAACGACTTCCCTACCGAAGTTAAAGGTTTAAAATTTGGTGATTACTGCCTCAATGACAAAAAGAAAACGGGCAACTGTTACATAGAAAGGAAGTCTGTTCCGGATTTAATAGGGACGTTAAGTTCTGGCCTCGAAAGATTTGAAAGAGAGATAGAAAGAGCGGCGGAAGAGAAAGCTTATTTGGTAATTCTCGTTGAGAGAAAAATGGATGATTGCCTAGCTTTTAATAAACTGCGTCACGTTTACAAGAAAAATACTAGAGTCACTCCAGACTTTATTTTTCATAACGTTAGGTATTTAATTCAAAAATTCCCGCATATACAATTTTTGTTTGTAAAAGGGAGAGAGGAATGCGTAAGAGTAGTTAAGAAAATATTACTTACTAGCATACCTCAAAAGAAGTTTGATTTACAGTTAGCTTATGATCTTGATTTGTTATGAACGGTTACGTTTGCCTTACTTATAAAGAAGCTCTAGCTATTTTATTGCTTATAATTTTAATAGCTTATTTAGATTAATATGTGGTACTGCCCTGATAAATATAAAAAATCTATACCAAACTTAAATGAAGAATTTCTTGATTTAAAGGGGGAGCTTCCCGATAGGCAGGCTAAAATTACATTAGCTAAATTTATGCGCTCTAATCTGGGCTTTACCACGGAGCTGCTTTCTGGAATTAAACTTGCGTTGTATCAAGAGATAACATTAAAAGCTTTTTTCAATCGAAATTTCAGCATGTGCGTGTGGGGCCGCGGGTGTGGTAAAAGTTTTATCGCAGCCGTTTATTGTTTTTTGCAATGTGTATTTGAGCCTAGGACTAAAATATTAATTGCTGGCCCTACCTTTCGTACCGCTAGGTTTATATTTAATAACCTTGAGAAGATAGTGGAATCGAAAGAAGCTCAAATGTTAGCCCACGCTTTCGGCGCTAAATCTAAACGTAACGATCAATTTGAGTGGAAGATTAACGAAGGAACGATAACCGCGATTCCTCTAAGCGGAGAAAAGATTCGTGGCTTCCGCGCAAACATTTTGGTGTTAGACGAATTTTTATTATTACCTGAAGACACTATTAAGACAGTGCTAATGCCATTTTTGGTAGCTCCTCAGGATATGGCCGAACGTATTAAGATACGTGAGATGGAGGATGATTTAATTAAAAAAGGGCAAATGCAGGAGAAGGATAGAATCAAGTTTGAGAATAATTCAAAAATGATTGCTCTATCTTCTGCCAGTTTTAGTTTTGAGAATCTTTTTAAGACTTACAAAGAATGGATGAACAACATCTACTCCGAAGAAATTCAACAGTCTAATTATTTTATTTCTCAAATGGCGTTCGACTCTATCCCCTCTGACATGATAGATAACACTGTTATTGAAGAGGCTCAGTCAGGAGGATCTTCTAACTCTTCTTTTCAGCGAGAATATTGTGCGCAGTTTACGGATGGGAGTGATAGTTATTTTAGCGCCAAGAAAATGCATGACTGCACCATCCCCGATGGTGAGAAACAGCATACTTTAATTAAAGGGGAAAAGGATAAAGAGTATATTTTGGGGATTGACCCTAGTTTCAGTAATAGCCCTAGCTCTGATTATTTCGCTATGTCTGTTTTAGAGCTAGATGAGGAAAAAGGGAACGAGTCCACCTTGGTTCACGCTTATGCAGTTGCAGGAGGAGATTTAAAAGATCACATCAAATATCTTCACTATCTAGTAACTCATTTTAATTTCTCTTTAATCATTATTGATAATGCGGGCTATCAGTTTATAGACAGTGCTAATGAATCCGAGCTTTTTCGAGACTCGAGAATAAACTTGAAATTTTTTGATTTTAACAGTGATAAGACAGGGGTGGATTACCAGCAGATGTTACTAAAGGCTAAAAGCCAGTATAACAAAAAAGAACATGTAATTTGTTTTAAACAGCTATTTTCAACAACTTTTCTGCGCGAGGCTAATGAATACTTACAGGCTTCTATTGATCACAAGAGGATATGGTTCGCTTCTCGTACCGCTGCATGCGGGAGCTTTTTTGACAAGGTTTCCGCTCAGGCTGTTCCTATCAAGTTGATGCCTTACGAAAATAAGGGGGATCTAATTGAGTTCCAAGACGATATAATATACCAAACAAGGAAGCAATGCGCCTTGGTGGAGGTCAAAACTACCGCCAAAGGCACCCAAACTTTCGACCTTCCCCAACATTTAAAGAGAAGCACTTCTGCTAATCGTGCTCGTAAAGATAATTACACAACTTTAATGTTAGGCAATTGGGCTGTTAAGGGCTATAATGATCTTAAAAATACTAAGCTGGAGCAAATTAATCACACTTTTACTCCCAAGATGATTGCTTAGGTGTAAATTTAAGATAAAATATGGCGGTAAAGAAGAAAACGGAACAAGGGTCGGAACCTCTAATGGCTAAACATGAGTCCATAGCCAGCTCTACGCGTACCCGTAGAAATAAGGCCGCAGATATAATCAGAACTGACAGGTTCAGGAATATCGAAAACGGTATGATACCGTTTAAATATTCTCGAGGAGTATCAAATAACTCCAATATTGAAGTTAGGGACACGATAATCTTGTGTCAGAAAGCTTACTACAATTTTTCGGTTTTCAGAAACACTATTGATTTGATGACAGAATTTTCGGTCAGTGACCTCTACTATACAGGAGGGAGCCGTAAATCTAGAGAATTTTTTGAAACGCTTTTTAAAAGGATAAATATTGACGATTTGCAAAGTCGATTCTTTCGGGAATATTATCGCTCAGGAAATGTATTCATTTATCGCTTTAACGCTAAGATGGATAAGAGTGATGCTTTAAAGTTGAATCAAACTTTTGGCTTAGCCCAAGCAGCAGAGGAACTGGAAATTCCTGCAAAATATATAATATTAAATCCTTCAGATATTCAGCTACAAGGTAGCATATCTTTTAGCACTGGGGTTTATTACAAGGTTATCACAGACTACGAACTTCAAATATTGCGCCATCCTCAAACTGAAGAGCAGCAAGAGGTGTTTGATAGCCTTCCTGAAGAGACTAAAAAACTAATCAATGAAACTAAAAACGTAGGAATGTCTGCGGTCACTCTTCCGCTAGATACAAATCGTTTGGTGGCTGTATTTTACAAAAAACAAGATTACGAGCCCTTTGCCGTTCCCATGGGTTATCCCGTGTTAGAGGATATCAACTGGAAAGAAGAGATGAAGCAGATGGACATGGCGGTAGCTAGGACAACAAACCAAGCTATTTTGCTCATCACTATGGGGGCCAAGCCTCAAGACGGAGGGGTAAACCAGAAGAATCTAATGGCTATGCAGAAGCTTTTTGAAAATGAGTCTGTAGGCCGCGTGTTGATTTCAGATTATACTACTGATGCGAAGTTTGTTATACCTGATATTGGCAATATTCTTGATCCTAAAAAGTACGATGTGGTCAATCAGGATATACAGATGGGACTAAACAATATTCTTTTAAGTGACGAGAAATTCGCAAACACAAGCATTAAGGTTCAGGTGTTTATGGAGCGACTCAAACAGAGTCGTCGAGTTTTTCTCGAAAACTTCTTGATGCCGGAAATACGACGTATATCTAAAGAAATGGGTTTCAAAAATTACCCTACTGCTCATTTCGAAGACGTAGACCTTAAGGATACTTCTGTTTATTCTAGAATTTACAGCCGTCTTATCGAATTAGGGGTATTAACACCTGAAGAAGGAATTCAAGCTATTGAGTCCGGAAGGTTCCCTACATTAGAAGAGTCCTTGGAGTCACAAAAGAAATTCCAAGAATATAAAAAAGAAGGTCTATACGAACCTATTATTGGGGGAGCAAAAATGCCTCAAATGACAGGCCGCCCTGCTGGATCTAAAAAACCAAAAGAAGAGGATAAGAAAACTCCTGTAGGCACTAAAGCCGCTTTAAACTTTAGCTTATCTAAAATTCAAGAGCACCTAAATCTTTCAGATAAGGTTAATACTGAAGTGGAAGCCTCTTTGAGAAAGATCCACAAACGTAAGAGACTCAGTAAGCAGCAAAAAGAAGTAGCTCGGGAAATTACCAATATTGTTATAGCTAATGAGGAGCCGGAAAATTGGTTAGCTAAAGCAGGAAGGTATGCAGCAGAGCCTACGGATAGGGATCACGAAAGGGTTAAGAAAGTTCAAGATGTAGCTTACGAGCATCAAGTCGATGATTTTCTAGCAGGAATATTATATTCAAGCGTTTATGAAGGAGAAAAGTAATGGCAAGGCCCAATGTAATTTACAATTGTCAGGGCTTATTTGTAGGACCTGCGCCGGAAACTGGTTATAATTTTATAGCCTATACCGGAGGCTCCCCCACTAACGACCACTCTAATCTCTACCAACAATTAAATCTTCTTCATCCGATAGATCGGGTGCAGTCTATAAGTTATTCTATTAATGTTCCTCATACTAATGTTACCCAAATAAATAAAAGGGGAATGGTTGATAGGCCTATAGTAAATTACCCTACGGTTAATTTAAATTTTAATTACTTACTGTGTGGCACAAAAAATGAAGCTCGGCTCGGTTTTAATGTTAATTATCCTCAATTTGAGTATAACTTTAACGGAGAACCCTATTATAGTGACAATTTAAATGTTTCATTATTATCTGGATTTTATGAAGAAAACAAAAACCGTAAGATATTAAGACCCGGAGCTACTTTTGCGGTTAATCAATATCGTGATTGTAGAAACTTTTACGTAGCGGTTAATCAAGAGGGGAATGATTTAGATAAACCTTATTTTAAAGAAAATTTTGCTGAAGCAGATGTCAATCAAGGTATTGACCCTAACGCTCCTGAGTATCACGTAATAAGCTTTGGAAATTGTTATTTGCAGTCATACTCTACTCAGGGAGCAGTAGGGCAGCTAGCTTCAGCTTCAGCTTCTTATACTGCTTATAATGTAGAATTTAATATGAGTGGCAGCGGGTTCAAGGCTCCAGATATTGATACTAAATCGGGAACTCCTTTTGGAACTAATGATGTTGTTATTCCTCGAATTTTGGCTAACGAAGGTTACCCGGCTCTTAAGCCGGGAGATATTTCAATTACTACAGACTCCTTTTCGGGGTTAGGTGTGGATTTCGATAAGCTTCATATCCAGAGCTACAATATTGATATTAATTTAAATAAACAACCGTTGCCCAATATGGGCTATAGGTTCCCTGTGGATAATCGACCAGATGATTCTATATTAGCTAATCTTTCTATACAGGGAATTGTTGAATCTGGAAACAGTGGATCTTTAGTGGATTTAATAGAGATTAATAGCGGTTACGATTTTACCATAAAAGTTAACCCTACTCGATGCAGCGGCAGTACGGCTGCTCCAATAAATGCTGGCGCAATCCCCATAGAGAGAGGGGATGAAGCTCTCCGATATAGCGTAGTAGGGGCTAAATTAGAAAATTTTGGCTACAATTCAAGTATAGGTGAAAACAAAGTATTTGACGCTTCTTTTAGCGTTGAGATAAATCCGGATGATCGTACTAATGGATTGTTTATAAGTGGAGTTTTAGGTGCAGAAAAGGTAGAAGATTTTATACTTTTGGAAAGTGGGGCCGATGATGGCTTCTATTTACAACAAGAAACTAATGACTTATTGGTGACAAATCTGATACCCACCTACTAAAAGAGTGTATATTATAATAAGGTTTAAGGAAAAATGGCGAATAAAAAGATATCTCAATTAACTAGCATGGGGACCGTAGGAATTGGTAGCGAAGATTATTTCGTGAACGCCGAAAACTTGGGAGGTGGAAATTATGCTACAGTTAAGAGCACAGCTCTTCAAGTGTCTGAGTACGTCCTTAACCCTATATCTGCAACTCAAATTTCCGGTGACAATAAAAACGTTTATTTTGATAACGATGACAATTGGGTAGATGCTTCTAACCAGTCGGTAGAATCCTTTCCCTTCTTACAAGTTAGAAAATCTGATGGACTACTAGTAACAGGCAGTGGAATAGCTTTTGATACAACTGCAGTCCCATGGAACTATAAAGCGGCTCAAGATATACAGATGCAGGGTCAAAATATTACAGGGGCCGGAAATATAGGCTTTGGTAGCAATAATTCTATAGGGGGCCTTGATCGGTCTAGAATTTACAACTCAGATGGAAATGGTACAGATTTAGAACTTCTTGGATACCAAAATTTAACCTTATCGGGCAACAATAATATACTTTTAAGAGGGCAAGGCGTAGACGCTAGCCTTACTCCATTCGTAGGCAACGTTAGGATAACGGGGGGAAATTTAGATGTTGATCCGGGGTATAAATTAATAGTTAATGAGATTCAAGCAGTACAAGGATCAGCGGCGAATGATGACGCCGCTATAAACATAAATGGAGCTTCTAGTCACACCCCTGCCTTGTTCGCAAGTTATAACTCTAGTAACAACTACTCTACCCTACAGTGGCGTGATTCAAATATACAATACAGAACTCTAGTTAATTCTACTGCTTCTTTTTTCGTAGATATGGATAATGCAACTGACGGGCAAACATTGACTTTTTACCTTAGGAACAATTCAGGCTCAACTCTCTCTCCTACTTTTAGGTATCCAAATGATGGAAGTATTAATATAAAATGGGGAGATCAATATGCTGGGTCTAACGGACCCGTCATATATGGGACGAAAACAAATGTTTATACCATGGTTAGAGTTGGCAATGACATTTTCTGTTCCGCAATAACCGGTTATGCAAATTAATGCCTACTTTTCCTACAGCATTTTGGCAGAACAAACGCCCTACTTCTGTGGGTGTAGGTACAGAAATTGATTGGGAGACAGGCCTGTGGTGGAGCTATGGAGACGGAAGCCCGGCTTTACAAAATTTTTCGTTACAGCAGAGTTCAAACTTTCCTTTTTTTGCCAATGTAGACGAGGTATTAGATGAGTACTATACTGATTATGAGGCGACAACTTCCAACGATTATGATAAAGGAACCGCTGCGTCTTCTTACGCATATTATGGGTGGTTTCTAGATGGAGGGACTGATAATCAGGGCGCAGTGGATCTTTCTGAATGGCATCGACCACAACCTTGGACAGTTAGCGCTGGAGGTTCAGGCATCTCTATCCAGAACGAATCTGACATCTCTACGGCTTGGGATAGTGGTTATTGGCATAGTGATAATTATGGTCCAGATTTTACCCTTAAAACTTTCAACGGTTTTATACAGAGCGGTGAAGCTACAGGCAGTTTTACGTTAAGCACTACTTCTAATTTAACTGTCCAAATTTCAGGCTTGGGTTGTGACACATCTTACACAACTGCAGAGCCCTTAGATGGACAACCCTACTTAAGTAGTGCTCATAGAAATTCGCCTTTTGCCAATCATTTAGTTGTTTCTTTATATTCCGGAGAAGCTTTTCCAGAGGAGGTATTGTGCTGCGGAGCGGCTCCTCGTGATGACAGACTTATTTCGGCTGGCAACTTAAAAGATCAATTAGATTTAGATGGAGCGCCTTTGCACTCTAATTTTGATATGCAGCAGGTTAAATTGTACAGCGGTTCTCAAGTAGGGATTGGCAGCGTAGTTAATACATCACAAGGAGACGATACTGGAGAACCAAGAGGAAATCCAAACGAATGGGTAGATCAAAACGATAGAATAGAAGGTGGTTATACTACAGCAAATGGAATAGGGACTTTCACAACCGGTAATCTTGGAGCAGGAGATTATCAGTTGAGGATAAAAGTTTCTACTTATGATAATATTTTTAATAGTGGGGCTTTTTACGGCTTCAAATTTAACTTTTCTCAACCTTAATTATGGCAGTAACAAGATACGCAGGAGATAGATTTGTAATAGGTGGCAGCGATAACGAGCCTACAGGAGTACTTGACGGCGCGTATCTTATCAACACGGGCGATCTCGCCCAAAAAGTGTTAAGGAATGGATCATGGGTAGCTTTGTCTGGGGCAGGTGGAGGGGGAAGTGCTAACCCCGGTACTCCATTAAATTCTGTTCAGTTTAATAGCTCTAGTACATTTGGAGGTAGCGCCAACTTAACCTTTACCGATGGTAACCGTTTGAATGTCAATAAGTTAGGCATCTCTGGAAATATTTATGATTCAAATAATTCCCTCGGTGAGGGGGGAATGGTTTTAACTAATGAAGGCCAAACAGGAGTTAATTGGAAATCTATTGAATCTGTTTTGTCTGGAGTTGGAGGTTCTGGAGTTCAGAACTACGTTGCGCGATGGGCAGATGAAGACACTTTAACTTCAGGGACTATTTATGACGACGGGGATGTAGGAATCGGAACAGCAAATCCGGGGGGCAAGCTTCATGTTTTTGATACTACTGTGGCTGACATGGTAATATTAGAAAGTACGAACCCTTCCGCTTTTGACGCTCCTGATCTTATTTTTTATCGTAACTCTTCTAGCCCAGCAGATTTAGATGACTTAGGTATTTTAAAATTTAGAGGGCGTAATGAGCCTACAGGCGGAGGCGGCGTTAGTGACATTAATTATGCTCAAATTGAAAGTCAGGCTATATCGGTTACTGACGGAGTAGAAGGGGGAGCTTTAAATTTTCATACGTACGAGAATGGTTCGTCGGCCAAGCGAGTAACTATCACGGGCAGTAATTTAGGAATAGGAACGGCATCTCCTTATCGCAAACTTCATGTAAATGGTGACGCTATTATAAGCGGTAAATTTTATGATGTTACTAACTCAACAGGGGACAAGGGGTACGTTTTAACTAGTGATGATAATGGCCCAGTTTGGGCAGCGTCAGGAGATTTCGACACTTTAAGTGGCAACCTTGTGGCAACCGGGGCAATAGTGGATGACATTAGCGGTAATCTTATAACTAGCGGCCAAACTCTTACAAATAACTTGATTGCTACCGGCGCTATAGTTGACGACGTCAGCGGCAACTTAATCACGACGGGACAAACCTTAACGACTAATATCAATACCGTAGCGACTAATTTGATTGAAACCGGATTAGTTATTAACGGCGTTAGCGGAAACTTAATCACAACAGGCCAAACGTTAACAGCTAACATCAACACTGTCTCTACTAATTTAATCGCGACAGGGGCTGTTGTAGATAACATAAGTGGAAACCTTATTGAAACCGGTCAGTACCTTACAGATGAGATAGCTATAGTTTCCGGCTTGGCGACAGGAGGCTCTGCCGAAGATTTTGCGGCTCTAAGCGGAGCGTTAATTGCTACAGGGGCAATTATTGATGACGTAAGCGGTAATTTAATTACAACTGGGCAAACGCTCACAACAAATATTAATACCGTTTCTACTAATTTAGTTGCTACAGGAGCTATAGTAGATGATATAAGCGGCAATTTAATTACCACGGGACAGACTTTAACAACTAACATTAACACTGTTAGCACTAATCTTATCGCTACTGGAGCGATAGTTGATGATATTAGCGGAAACCTTATACAAACTGGCCAATACCTTACTAACGAGATAGCTATTGTTTCAGGCTTAGTTTCTACCGGAGCTATTGATGGCTCAGGCGTTGCTAACTATGTAGCTCGCTGGTCTGATGAAGATACTATAACAACGGGAGTTTTAGTTGATAATGCGACGAATGTTGGCATAGGTACAGCTAGCCCACAACGGTTACTTGCTATAAAAGGGGACTCTAAGCATTTTGGAGCTTACGCTACTGACGATAGTCTTTCTGCTTTATTAGGAACCGATGCTAATGGAGATGGTC
>VTLG01004665.1_pt1 | contig 15859 bp, 29 predicted proteins | sample 4694571 | NCBI WGS metagenome assembly VTLG01 (sample SAMN12604809, study PRJNA352737) | marine metagenome | biome: ENVO:00000447; feature: ENVO:00000209|ENVO:00000569|ENVO:01000036; material: ENVO:00002151; isolation source: viral sequences binned using virsorter ...
GTCTGTATAACCAAACAAGGGAATTGAGCAATCCTCACACTTGCCCTGCTTGTATAGATCACCCACCTGTGTCATAACAGCTCCGCTGCAGGTCTAAGCTGGTCTATTGCCACTTTGTAAAACCAGGGCCTGCTGCCAACCCGTGTAAGCCATTCATCACGCTTAGCGTCTGATCCGTGTATGTATCCTGCAAGCTCGTACCTGGTGTGACTATGACAAATCACAAGCAAGTATTTTTGCAGGTCACTGTATCCTGGTCTAATAATTAAATAGTTTGCATCCTTTGCAGGGTCTTGTGTGTAATGCATCTGGCATTTTACTTCTAGCTCGTGCAGGTCTGATTGCTGGTACGTGTTGACGCTAAAATCCCAATAGCGGCCCAATGCTTTTGCAGCTGCAAGCTCTGAGGCTGCAGATACAACAGCCCAGCCAGAATCATAGACAGGCTTGCTTGACATTATAGCCCCGTGGCCGTCCTGGTGTTTTTTGTGTATGCTTTGTGTTTTACGCAACATACCAACACAGGCAGCTGCATAGTATTCGTGCCAGTTTAAATCAACTATCATTTTCTAAATTAAGTTGCGTTATCTTTTGACACCAGTCTTTTGGTATTGATGTAATTCTGCTAGTTTCTAAATCTTCCAGGATAAAATCACCAGCCAGGACAAATTTTTTATCTGTTTCTTGCACTATCCAGCCAACACTGATTACAGGAGCTGTCTCGTGCTTTTGTGCTTTTCTAAGACTGCTCCAGCCTGTTTCGTGATCTTGTGCGTCTTCCCATTCAATACAAACTAACTTAAATTTGCCGTGATAAAATTTATTTTTTTTGACCATTGCGTTCAGCCCATTGTTTTACAAAATCATTTGCAGTCACAGCACCTTTTGTAATCTCTGAAATTTTTAGCAGCTCTATAGGCTTTGGAAATCGTTCAGCTGTAGCCCAACGAAAGACCGAACGTGGACTGATACCGCCCAGCTGCCGTGCAATTTCTTTCTTTGATTGGCCAGTCATGGCACACCACTCGTTTAAATTCATAATGATGACAATACTTTGCAGGAACAAAAAATAAATACACGGATATAACTTGGATTTATATTTGTTTATAAAATGTCCAGCAATGTCAATTATTATTACCCGTTTTGTGTCATGTATATTTTTTATATGTTTATATCCTGGGTAAAAATTTTGTAGCTTTTATAATAATTTAAATATTTATACACAAATCCACAGGACACTTTTGGTCAATGCTATAAAAAATATTTGAAAAATATTTGCAAAACTTGCATTTTTTTTTTAAATTTTTTGCAAGAAAGAAATGAAAAATTTAGATGAAATATTAGAAACAACACCCCAGGCTTTTGCAGATTTAGGTATTGATCATTATTCCCCTACACAACTAAACTGCAGCCTGGCAAACTGGGCCTACAAGTATGCAGTGTTATCATCTGCAGAACGTGGCAAACTCAAAAGTAATATCAAAATGTATTTAGGCACAACAATTGGTGACTTATGCCAACTGTGTTTTTGTGATGAGCTGTATGCTTACAATACAGGAGAGTTTACACTTAACAAAAAGAAAACCAGCAAGCAGGAGGGATATGACATGTTAGGCATGGCTATGGAAAAATATGAGCCATGGGATGACAAAGACAAAGAGCTGTACGAGGGTATAAAAGATTGCGCAGCTGACATGTATAAAAATGCATACGAGGGTTGGAAGTCACTTAGTATGACAGCTCCTGTGGTTGCAGAAAATACAGTTAAAATAAAATTTGATTATGTTTATTGTGAAGGCAGGACAGACGGTGAAGACAAACTTAAATTTTTAGAACAAAAAATGAAATGTCCATCTCTTAACAGGCCCAAGAAAGATGGCACAAGAACAAAAAAAACAAACCCGTTGCCAACAGATGAACCGCAGCTGTCGCACGCTAGGCAGACAGCTTTCTATCATTTTGCTACAGGTAAAAGACCTTTTATTTTATACGCAAACGAAAAAGAATATAAAATTTTTGACTCATCAAATTGTCAGTCACTTACAAAAGAAGGTATGGAGGAACACCTTCAACATTATAAACGCATGGCCAAGATGCGTGACAGATTAATTATGAAGTCAAAAGGGTCGGTGTCGGATCTCTTACGGGATCTTGACCCCGACTGGGAACATAATTACGAGTGGGATATTGGTGAGGATGCAGCAGAACATGCAAAACAAGTTTACAGGGAGGCACAACAATGAAACAACGCAAGGACAGAGATGAGCTGTTAGCAGCAGCTCGTAAAGAAATACAAGATAATGAAAAGTCATTATCTATGAATATAAAAGGTAAAAATTATTTAAGTGTCGCAACCAGGTTAGGATTGTTGCGTAAATATTTTGGTACAAGAGCTACCATCAGTACAAAAATACTAGAAAATACAGAGAAACGTGTATTGATGAAAGCCAGCATATTTATTGACAGAGAAATAGTATCTAATGGCTACTCTGAACAGTTTAGAGGATCGTCACCTGTCAATAAAACGTCAGCCTTGATGAATTGTGAAACATCAGCTGTCGGTCGAGCTTTGGGTTTGCTCGGATTGACAAACGACAATGTTGCATCAGCTGACGAAGTTATCCAGGCTACAGAAAAACAAAAAAAGCCTGATGACCCCCCTGTGACTATAGGTGATGTTGAAGAAAGATTTATAAGTGCAAGCACTATTGATCAACTGAACGATATAGTCAACGAGCCGCAGGTACGTGAGTTTTTTGAAAATCTTATGAAAAAAGATAACAAAAAATACAAAGAGCTTGCGGCTCATTTTTCTAAAAAACAAAAACAGCTAACGAAAGGAAAAAACGATGGCTAAAAATTATATAAAGGTTGGCAATGGTACAGCTTATGAAAACGATAAAAAAGGCAACGAAAAATCTCCTGATTATGGTGGGCCTATTACTATTGTTGATAAAGACGGCACTGAAAGAGCTTTGCGTGTTTCTATATGGAACGCTGCTGCAGATAAAGATTACAAATTTTCCGTGCAGGTACAAGAAGTAAAAGAAGAACCAGATGCCCCGTTCTAAAACTAAATATGTTAGTAGTTTTGGTTGGCAAACAATTGCTATAGCTGTTGTTGGTTTAGTTTTATTTATGCTGGTGTTTGTATGGTAGATGATGATCCTGTAAACAGGCCTCCACATTATACAAGCACATTGTATGAAACTATTGACATCATTGAGGACACGTTGTCACCAACAGAGTTTCGTGGCTATTGTAAAGGGTCAACACTTAAATACATAATGAGAGCTGAGAGAAAAGGCCATCCAACGCAGGACTTGCAAAAAGCACAATGGTTTTTAGATAAATTAATAACTTATGATCGAAAAAGGAATAATTAATGACACTAAAACAAAAAAAAGTTTTAGATTTTATTAAAAAATTTATTGCAGATAATGGCTACAGTCCATCGCACCAGGAGATTGCAGCTGCTATGTCAATAACTGAACCAACAGCCAGGTCACATGTTTTGTCATTAATAAGGCGTAAACAGATTGCAATGATACCTGGCGCAGCTCGGTCGATACAAGTTGTTGCAAATGTCTGATAGAGAGCCACTACCTAACAGAATGAAATGCGTCACTTTCCCAATGAAAGTAGATAATAGAAATTTGACTGTTGTTGTAGACTACGTAGAAAAAGAAAATGAATATTACATTATCAAGGCAGCCTGGATAAAACTTGTCCCGCAGGATTCATACCTGGATCGAGAGCTGCGGGCATCAGGCAAAATGTTATCAAGATGTTTTCAACGTGGTGAGTCTGTAAAAGATATGGCTGATACATTGAGCCAGGACAACATTGCAGGTGTAGTTGCAAACTATATGAAAAAAAACATGACTGACATTTTAAGTGGTAAACAGCCAGGCCCTGATGAGATTAAAAATATATCAACTGACCCATACCGCATAAAAGCAAAGCCACCAGATGTACAACATGACTCTTAAATGTGATGGCTGCAAGGTAAGATTTAACGCCAAGCAGAGAACTAACTTTTTGTATGATTATAACGAAAAAGGTAAAGAAGTGGTTTTTTGTACTCCAAAATGCAAAAAAAGTCTTTCAAATTTGCACGAGGATGCCCCTAATTTGACTGGGCCAGTACCCTAGCACCCCCCCAATATACTATCTATCTTATCTATGCCGTTGATCCATTTGTCATGGTCATTAAAACACTTAGCATATCTTTTCATGGTAAAACCTGGGTCTTCGTGACCTATAAAAGCAGCTATCTGCAAATCACTGTAGACCTTGGAGTCAAATAAAAAACTAGCGTAGTAGTGTCTAAAGGCGTGCAGACCACCGTGATATTTACAATTGCTTTTGTTTTTCAGCTTCATAAAATTACGCCTGGCAGTCTCGTAAACAATCCATTTGCCATCCTTACCAAACACAAACTGATCGCAGCTGTCTTTGTCTTTTTGCCACTCACGCAACTTATCTTTTACTTTACCGTACATGGGTATTGATCTTTTAGCTGCATCAGTTTTACCTCTGGTTTTTATGTTTTCTGTGCCATCGTCTGTCCTGGACACAAAAGAATTGATATGGATTGTATCACTGTTCCAGCCAATGTCTGACCATTTTAGTGCGGCCCAATCTTGCCAACGCATACCCATCCAAGGCACGGTGCAGACAATTGCATTATAAACACCCGTGCTGTTTTTTTGCAAGGCAGCTAGATCTTCTTTTGATGGTATCTCTATCAGCTCAACTTCTTTTACTTTGCGTTTACGATTTTTAAATTTAAAGGCACGCAGATTGTTGCTGCCAATAATTTTTTTGCTAACGCAGGTATCCATCATGGCTTTAGCATCAAACAGGCAGCGTCTTATTTTATCGTGGCTGCAGCCCAGCTCACGCAGCTGTGAGATAAGTTTTTTACAATCGTCTGATACCAAATCTTTAACAGGCATTGTTGCAAACTTTGTTTTGCCAATCAGCTCATTGCATTGGTATTTAATGTTTTGCAATTCCTTGTAAGATAAATCCTCATTGTCAAAATCATTTTGTTTTGACTCCAGGTATGGTTTGATTGCATCGAGCATTGTAAACTCTGTAAAAAACTGCTCGTGTCCAATCTCATTGATTTTTGCACACAACGCTGTAGCAGCCTCTTGGGCTGCCTTACGTGGTTTATCATGTAGTGCATACATTGTTGAAGGGTTGAACTTTCTAACTTTTGATTTAAGTTTGTTGTTGTCCATGTATGGCGCAACAACTTTGAAAGCCTGTTTACCTTCTGAGTTTGTGTATGTTTCAACAACTGCTTTCATTAGTTATCCTTTCTGTTATCTAAAATGATATTTCTTTGTATAAATTCATCGAGTGCATTGTCTGGTAATCCAAACGCTTTTTTGTACTCGGTGTTTGTAAACTCTGAGTCAGACCAGCTGTTGCCGTTAGCAATGCACTTGCTATTTTTGCCGCCAGTCAGTCTGTAAAGTCTACCTGGTTGTGGTTTGTCAGTCATTTGTTTCCTTTCTGTTGTGTTATACAAAATTAATTTTTCTGCCGTCAGACATAGTGACTGTCTTTTTTGGAAGGCTGCTTTGCAGCAGCCCTCTAAATTTTTTGCCGTACTTGTCAGAGGCATCTTTGTAAGTTTTACTCTCACCTCTGTAGGCCAGGTCAAGAACTTCTAAGCCGTGAACGGCATCAAGTTTACCTGCGGCAGTCAGCTCGTAGATGATCGCATGGATGTTGTAAGCAAGGTCAGCGTGGTTTACTGCGATTGTTTGCCACTTGCCAAATCTTAGGTTTTTAACGTGAGCAATTTTCATTATTGATCCTTTCTGTTTATACCCAGCCGAGGGCCACTGAGTTTGATTGTTCTGGTAAAGGCTGCTTTGCAGCAGCCTTAAGAGCATCCTGTCCTGGCAACAGCCATGCTTTGTCTTTTTTGATAGCAATGACAAATTTACCGCAGCAATTGCTGACAGCATAACCAACGTAGTCATGGTCAGTGTAAACATTGAAGTAATCTTTGCTGCCGTGAGGGCCAACAAACCATGCACCTTTGATGCCTAGTGTGTTGACGTTATCCCAATCGTTCATAGGTAGTATGCCTGCTTTACGCCAAGCAGTGTCAGCAGCAGGGCCAACGCTATCAGTCATGCCGTCAAAGTCAGTAAGATTTCTAATATGTAAATCTTGCCTGGCATATCTGATAAAAGCCTTGATTGTATTTCTAGTGATTTTTTTCATTGTTTGCCTTTCTGTTGTTGTTGTCACTACCCTACATATAAGGACTGTGACCAATAATGTCAATAGGTAAACGGGTGGCGGGGTTGGGTTGAGGATATTTTTTTTTGTGTTTTTTTTGGGAGTTTTGTTGGGTTTTTTCGTGCCAAGATTTTTAAAAGATATTTAATTTTTGGCGGAAAACCTAGGTGTGTGAGGATTCGAATCCCACCCTCTCCGCCATTTATAATAATAAATACAATAACTTAGCTGTTTGGGTGGTTGGTGTGGGTTGGAAAAAAATATTTTTTTTATTTTTTTATGACCTGATTGGTCTGTTCTATGCCCCAATGCTTATATAAACAATTGGTTTCTGGATTGATGGTGTGGCAAAAAAATCTCTTGTAAATTACTTTGTACGGTTCAACAACAAAAGGTGTGCCAAAAGCATGCAGCTCTTTACCACACCAATCACAGTTTCCGATTATTCTATTCTTCGGTTTCCTCATAGATCTTTTTAATTTTTAGACGGCCCATATCTTCGTACATTTCAACACGAAGGTTTTTACATTCAACTCTCATTCCAACTTGTTCAGGGCCAATAGATCTAGTGACCACTCTACGAGTGCTAAGACAATCAGAGATACCCTGTGTTGGGATATACTCTATGACTGATCCGTTCTGGATCATCAGCATTACAAAAACCATTTCAATCATTAGTGAGTGCCGTTCTTTTGTTCTAAATCAATTATTCTTTCTTCATGAAATTGTATAACCATGTCATTCTTTTGTATCATTGGGATCTCTTCTTCCATTTGTGCTTTTAACTTCTCAACAGACTCGGCAAGAAACTCGACAAGCATGTAGATTTCTTGGATCTGTGGACTGACCATGTCTCCTTTAGGTACACCTTCAATAAAATCATTAGCAGCTTCCAGGTCCTTGCTAATTAATTGCAGCTCTGTCTCGACAACTGTCATTCTCTCAAGAAGCATAAAATAGCTGTAAGTGCCTATTGCTACGGCAGCCAAAATTGCTAAAAGGTTCTTGGCTGGTAAACTGATTTTGCTGTCTTCCGACAAATCTAATCTTTTCATACTTCCTCTAACTGTGTGCCTTCACAATAGAAAGCCCAGGTCTTTAATGTTTTTCCTTCTCTTGTGCCGTGTACTTCTACAAGTTTGTACACCAGCTCTCCTTTATTCCAAAATATATGATCCAAACACTCAACTTTAGATGTAAAGGTCTCATCTTTGTACTGGCTGTATGTTGGGCCTGTTATGTCGTGATGCCATAGCATGGCAGTTATGACCCAGATCATTTTTTAAACTTGTTAAGAGTTGTGACCCCGAAACTTCCTCCAACGATTGTAAGAATAATTATCCAGAAATAATCATTTGCAGATTTAAGTATTTCCCATCCTGCTGCCATCCAAGGCTGCGTCCAGGGTAAAAAATGCATAAGAATAATTGCTGTAAAAAATAAAGTGAGCCACTCGTCTTTCCAGCTATTCTCCTGCTGCTTGACTTGTTCTAACTGTACACCAATCTTTGCAACATCCACTTGCTTTGCAGCTTCTATCTCTTTTGCTTTTATAATTTTATCTTTTTCAAGTTTATGAGAAATGGCTGAAGTGGTCTTATTAATTACAAGATCCACCACAGGATTTTTTATTAGGCCACCAGCTAAACCCATAAGTGGTTTTATTAACATCAACGGGTTCATTTTAATATTTCCATATTGTTGGTTGTGATCTACGATCCAGGTGTATAAACGATGGTGTGTTTATACCAATACCTGTCCAGCCAAGGTTTAATGCCAGTGTTAATAACTTTATTGCATCTTCCCCACTTACGGCAACATCGACAGCTCCCTTAGAGTGATAACCTGGACTGGACTTCTTGGCTTCTATAGGATGCTCTGGTGATCTATAACCTGATGTTATTCTCATAGGTTTGCCGTAGGCATCCCGCAGCTCTTGTAGAGCTATTAAAAAATCTTCTGGTAGATTTATTGTACCTGTGTGTTGACAAGCTAACTCTTTGTAAGAGAATGAAGGCCACTTGTCCTGTCCGTCATTAAAGTGTGACTCGTCCGTTATCATCGACATATATTATCTCTATCCTTATTGGTCTTAAATTTTTACTAAATGATCTTTGTAAATTATTTAGTGATCTGTTTATTCTTGGGTTGTGTGTTTTTTTGACAGTCTTGCGCATAGAAGCAAACTTAACGTCATAGTATCTATGCTCACCTGTCTTTTTATTTATTGTAATAATATCTATTGGGCCAAGACCGCCAGACGGTACGAACGTCATTATGTCAGGGTCATTAGCAAGATGTGCAACGGCACGCAACTCAGCTACCATGCCCCTGGTATTTGAGAGGGCCATAAAATTTTTTTATAAAAATGATCTGTATAATAGTGTTATGAGTCCAGCAAAAATGACAGAGCTGATAGCCCATATATATTGATTAGTTTTTTTTAATTGCAAGTCCAGGTGATGTATATGGTTATCACGCATATTGGTAATCTTTTGATCAAGCAGTTCTAGCTTACCTTCTATGCGGATAATAGCTTCTTTGTTTTCCTGTTCCATTGTTAACTGTTAGTTGGATCAGACGCATCGTCTCTAGCTTTTCTGTTTTTATAATCAGAACGAGCCGTGACCAGTGCTACAAAGTCAGCTTGATTAGATGGAATAGGATCTGTAAATGAATCATCATTCATCAACTTAGTTGTCCACTCTTGTTGCATACGTTTCCAACAGTTGTTGATTTTACCATCAACTGCATCTTGTATCCATTTATCTAGACCAGCATTATCTGTATCGTTGTATAAATCATTAGACAGAATTGTTTGTTGTAAATCTGTTAATGTTACTTCTTTTTTGTGTTCAGCCATTATTAACCTCCTTTAAGATTGATTGTTTCGTCATTAGCCAATTAAATATCCTGTAAAATAACTTCCATCAGTGCTTACATCTGCTTGAGCTGTGCCAGCTTGTATTCTTAGTCTAACTTGTGCTGTATCATTTGCGTCCATATCTAAAAGAGTAGCACCGCTAAAACTTATTTCACTATCAGCACTCAGGTGATGAGTAATTTCACTTAAAGTAAACATTGTCGTGTTTCTATTTGAACCAAGTAGACTAACTTGTAAATAAGTTGAGGCAGTATCTAAACTTGTTATTCTATACATCACATTAAAAAAATATTTACCTGTAACTGGTGCTGTAAATACGTTTGATCCAAAATTGTTACCTATATCAAAAATTTCCACATCAAAAAGCCCAGTTTGGTTTGAACTAACTGGTATGTTATCTTGAGTTCCACTACCCACTCTAAAACATGGTTGTAGTGGCTTGGTTACTTCACCAGCAGATGATAAAGCCATGGCAGTTGATGCAGCAGCACCAATGCTAAAAGCGTCGTCAGCATGACTATACTGAATATAACCACGATTACTTGCTCCATTATCACCAAATGCAATTAAACCAACATTATCGTTAGCACTTAAAATTGTCATTCCAGCAGGGCCATTATTTTCAATAATTAATTCATCTCCAGAAGCATTAGCTGAACCACTACTATCAGCAGTTTTAATATGTATACCAGAACCTAAATCAGCAGCACTGAGAGACGTTCCTGCAAAGATATCGACTTCATCTGCAAGTTTTGCTTTTGTCACAGATACATCAGTCGGTGTCACCGTTCCGCCATTATCTGAACCTAGTAGTATGGCAAAGAAACTTGTGTTGGCAGCAGGTGCTGTTGTAAATGTTAATACGCTACCAGATACTGTAAAGTCTGTGCCTGGCTTTTGTATCACACCACCAAGAGATAGTATGATCTGATTAACATCACCTACAGTTACGTTTGTAGAATTAACTTGCATAGTGTGTGTAGTGTCAGAACCATCGAACCCTGATGAGATATCATCAAGCTGTCTGTATGCTCCACCTAAATTTTGTCTTCCTATGTAACTCATTTTGGATATTTATCCTTTACTGCTTTAATTGTTGTTTTCCAAGCATCAATACCGTTATGATATATGTCATCTAATTGATCTGCAATGCTTGGATATTCTGCTCTACGCTTAGACTTGTAAGAATCATTCTCTAAGTCCCATGCATCTTGTAGTGCTTTTAATCCTGCCGTGCAATCTGCTTCTGATGGTTTAGAGTGTGGGTTACTCTCACCTCTTAGTTTTGATTCTAGTTTTAAGTTTGCATAAATTTTATTATTAGGGTCGTCCCAATAAAACCATTGTCCCGTATGTAAGTTTGCTAAATAATCCTCTATGTGATCAGGTCTTCCATCCATTCTCATTTTATGTGTCTCCTAAATATTCAAACATGACAGATGTCTGGGACGATATAGTTCCAGTGGCTGCATTTTCAGCGTGTATTCTAATTTTACAGTTTGAGGTATCCGTTACATCTACAATAGCCTCAAGAGTACCAAGAGACCAATATTGACTAGCTCCAGTGTGAGTATAACCACTGTGCTGTGCTGTATAATCAGAGTTGTTAGTTGTGAATCTTATGTCACCGCCTCTGTAAGCTGACGCTTGACTTGATCCCCCAACAAACACAAGGGTAACTTTAAAAAGCCCTGTGAACGGAAATGTAAAAGTGCCACTTGATACAGTCATTGCATCACCTACTAAATAAACTTGATTCCAACCTCCACTCATGTGTTCAGAGCCTGTGCCGCTTGTAAAAGATGCATTTACTTTCCATCTAGTGGACATAAGTTTTTCTTTATCAGCTATAAAAGGTCTTTGTACTTGTGTCTGGCTCATCTTATGCGTCCTTGACGTTAGATAATAGAGCAGCTACTGTATTTCCTTCTGCATCTTTTGTGGATTTAATTTTTTCTGTTTTTAAATCCTCGTATGCAAGTTTAACAGGATTGTCTGTTGCGTCTAAACTGTAATCTATTTTAAAGTGATCAACGTGACGATTAGATATACGCATGGACTGTTCCTTGTTCGCATCATCACGAGTGTCTTTATCTTTGTAAATTAAAACATCATAGATCAACTTCCAGTCACCCTCTATTTTTTTAACATACGCAGACGTTACCCTTACGTAAACATCAGTAAGTGTTATCCCATCATGTGTTGTCATATTTGCTGTTATTGCCATAGTTTTCTCCTTACTTTAATAATTTTATATCGTTTTGTTCCAGTATCTCATTGGCTTTATCTTCACCAACTGCTGCTTTTGCAAGTTCATACATAGCATTAGCAAGTTTTTGATGTTTTTCGTATTGTTGCCAGATAGCACCATTATGTAGTCTTTGCATACCAGTCACATTAATAAAGTGATTTGGTGTGCCATCTTCTTCTCTACCTACAAGTTTCATGTCTGCTAATTTCTCATGGTTATAAGATACAAACTTATCAAACTTAGAATCAATGACACCTTTGCCATGAGATAAATCATAAGCTCTAACTAATTGAGCATCATCGTAATTATCGTAAGCAGATAGACTGCCATCAGCGTGGATGTCTCCTTCAGCATCTACAATAAATTTAGTATTACCATTATTTGATACGATAAACATATTAGCATTACTACCCACAGAACCAAAACCAGTGCCTGATTTAGAAGTGCAATATGCCACAAAAGGACCATTTCCTGTTGTGCCTTTTGTCGTGTTTTCAGCACCAGCAGCCGCTATGATTCTTAGAGCTTGTAGTTCTGAGTTCATAGCATACATTAATGCTCCACCAGCACTTTGTCTTTTTCCCATGGCAAAAAAACTATCTGTTTGAACACTGTCTGTCATGCCGTGAGCCACATCAGAAGATTTAGCTGTGAGTATAAAGTTGTCACCAGCATTTTGGTCTAGAGTAAGACCGCCAGCGTCTACATCACCAGACGTTTCTCCACCTGTTTGAAGTCTACCACCACCAAAGGTCGTAAGCTCATCACCTTCGTGTGTAATTGTTAAATGGTCTGTATTGTGACTGTAAGATATCAAAGCTCTATTATTATCTCCGCTGTCTCCAAATGCAACTTGCCCCGTAGAAGTTGTGCCAGATAAAATAGATAATCCAGCATTACCAGAGTTTTCTAAAACTAATTCATCAGCAGCGGCATCAACACTGGCGCTACTATCTGCCACTCTAACATGAAGTCCTGAGCCAAGATCAGCAGCAGTTAATGATGTGCCTGCAAAGATATCTACTTCATCTGCAAGTTTTGCTTTTGTTACAGAATTATCTCCTGGTGTTGTTATTGGAATTGGTCCACCAGTGTGTATAGCATAACCTTTAATACCAGATAATATTGCTGTGCCTACTATTGTTAGTGTAGTGCCAGATACTGTAAAGTTTGTTGTTGGTTGTTGTATTACGTTGTCAACAACAACTATTAAACTGTCTGCTGAAAACGGTGCTTTTGATAATGTAAAAGTTGTTGCACTGCCGTCACCTGTAAAGGTGTCAGTAACATAACCTGAAAAAACATCTGCTGGTAATCCTTGTCCTATATAACTCATAATCCTGCCACCCTAAATCCATGAAATCTTGTTCTGTTGTCTGTGTCTGCATTACTTTGATTAACATTTAATGTGCCACTACTTGCAATGTCTGATTTAATTTTTACTTCCATTATATCTCCTGCTCCTAATTTTTCCATGTGTGATATTCTAGCCATATAAGCAGACTGACTTTCACTTCCTGTTATATCAAATAGTTCACTGGCTGCTATATTTGCAGCTGACCCACCGCTAGGTGTTTTAAATAAATCTAATTCTACAGTTCCAATATCATTTGATGACTGCACAAATAACTCTACCTGAAACAAATATATACCTGGCTTATCAGAGGGGCATGTAAACACATTACTTGCAAATGCAGCGTCTGTGTCAAAGTCTTCTGTGTCAAAAGTAATTTGTGTAAACGTATTGTCAGGAACGCTTTGGTCAGCAGATTTAGTAACTGCAAAAGCTGGTGTGTTAATTGTTGCTACCATATTATCTCCTTATATTATGTGCTGATTGAATCAACTACTGACAAAATAACATCAACTGCACTGGCTGTATTTGACAGGGCCTCAACTGAGTCTCCTGATTGCAATACAACTTTTGAACCACCATCAATCAATTCTAAAGATCCGCCAGCTGGTATAGGGGCATCTTTAATTAAATAGTAGCTTGTTGATGAATTTTTTACAGTGGCATCGACAGTCACAGCTGATCCTGATTTATTAGCAAAACGCATACCAATAATTGCATCATCACTGTTTGCGGCTGCTCGTACTTCTGTAGCAGACGTTCCGATGTTTTGTTTTAAAACTCTTTCAAAATCCTGAGCCATTTTTTCTCTCCTTTTTTATAAACATATTGCCATAGCAATAGCAAAGCCTGCTGTAGCTCCGCTGCTTGCTGCGTATGATTTTATTCTTGATGCCAGGACTTTTCTATTTGTGCCTCCTGCGCCATCGTCAATTATAAATACGTCTGCATCTACAATGTCAGCACCTAACTCTGTTGCTCCATCTATATCAAGAGCTGCTATACTAACTTTGTCTGCAGTAGATATTGTTGCTAACTTACTGTCAGCTATTGCAGCACCAGACGCTACACTTGCATTGACAACTGCATTGGCAGCTAATTGATCTGCACCAACAGCATCATCTGCTATTTTGGCTTGTGTGACTGCATCGTCAACAATAGAGGCTGTAACTACAGCATTAGCTGCAAGCTGATCTGCTCCGACAGCATCATCTGCAATTTTAGCCTGGGTCACATTATCATCTACTATAGATGCCGTAACGACTGCGTTAGCAGCTAACTCATCAGCTCCAACAGCATCGTCAGCTAACATAGAATTTTCGACAGCTTGAGCTGCAATAGTCAACGCACCGTTAGATGCTACAGTTGCATCACCGCTAACTTTACTAAATACATAAGTTGGTATCCTAGATGCCAACATAGATTTTTCTGTACCGCCAGCTCCATCATCTACAATCAATAGGTCAGCATCAGCAAGAGCTGCACCCATCTCAGTTGCACCATCAATTTCTAATGCACCAATATCAACTTTACCTGCTGTGCTTATGGTTGCTAGTTTACTGTCTGCTATAGCTGCACTGGATGCAATACTTGCATTTACCACTGCGTCAGATGCTAACTGGTCAGCTCCTACAGCGTCATCAGCAATCTTAGCTTGAGTAACTGCATCAGCAGCTATCTTAGCTGTAGTTACTTGTGAATCTGCAATATGAGCTGTGTCGATTGAGCCGTCAGTATAATGTTCACTGTTTATGGCATCATCGGCAATCTTTGCGCCAGTGATTGCGTCAGCTGCTATCTTAGCTGTCGTAACTTGTGAGTCAGCTATGTGGGCCGTATCTATTGACCCATCTGTATAATGTTCACTGTTGATTGCATCATCTGCAATCTTTGCTCCTGTAATTGCATCAGCTGCAATCATGGCTGTTTCAACAGCACCGCTTGCAATTGTTAATGCACCATTTGCAGCAAGAGTTGCATCACCACTAATAGCAACGTTGTCAAAGCTATCTGAGCCGTCATAAACAAGAACATGACCAGAAGACAGACTTGATATGTTTGTATCACCTAACTCAGCTAGTGTATCAAAAGCAGCTACTTCTACTAATACGGCCCAGTTTGAGGTATCGTTTTGTGTTAGATAAGAGCCTGTACTTGTGTGAGCTGTTGTACAAATATAAACGTTTTTGTATGTTGCAGAGTCCGATGTTGAGTTTTGTATTACAATATCACGCAACACAAAAGCTGTTGATGTAGCCCAGTTGCCTCTAAAATTACCTATTTCGTTTGTGACAGAAAGCTCACCCGCACTGTCAAAAGACAACACTTTTGATGCACGGCTTGTAGCATCATTTGTAAATGACGTTGAGGTCATTGTGTTTGTTCTTGATATTTTTAATGAACGGTCAACTTCCTCTTGCACCTCTTGTATTTGCATTTGCAGTTTATCAAGTGCAGACTCATGTGTTTCAGCTGGAAACGGATCATTTGCAACATAATCTGTTTCTTGTGTAAGTGAGGTATCTCTTATTAACACAAGGGTTTCACCTGACGCTGGAGCTGATCCCATAGTGACTGTTCCGCCAGCTGCGCCTGCATCAGCTACCGTATAATGCGTTGTGATTGATTTAACTGTCTCAGTACCTGTTGAGCTACGTATAATTACAACTAATTCAGATGTTGAATTGATTGCAAAGTTATACGTAAAGGCCGTAGTACTGCCATTACCAGAGTAGCTGTTTTTTACTGTTGTTGTGCTTAGTGTCATAATTATCCTATAAAAAAACCGCCTTTTGGCGGTTGGTTAAAATACAGACATATTTGTGAAATTATATATTTTTTTTTAAGTTATTCGGTCAAATATGTCAAAATTTATTGTTTGTTTTTTTCAAACAATTCTACGGCTATTTTAGCCACCTCTATCATCATCCTATAAGTATCGTCTATTTGCTCCCTTTTTTCTTGCGGTGTTATCCCTTTATTATTGTAAACAAGATTTATAAATTTTCTCTGAGCTGACAGCGTGTTAGCAAAGCCCTCCAGGACTAAAGAATCAAAACCTATTCTTTTGTTAATATCTTCTAATATTTTTTGCTTTTCT
>VTLG01008181.1_pt1 | contig 15859 bp, 12 predicted proteins | sample 4694571 | NCBI WGS metagenome assembly VTLG01 (sample SAMN12604809, study PRJNA352737) | marine metagenome | biome: ENVO:00000447; feature: ENVO:00000209|ENVO:00000569|ENVO:01000036; material: ENVO:00002151; isolation source: viral sequences binned using virsorter ...
AATGAGAAAACATCCGTATGAAATTCTATTAGACCGTAAGCGGAAGTGGTCACCCGTAAAACCCACCGTTGGAGAAGTTAGTGATGAAGCAAGAGCTACTATTGGGCGTGCGCTCGCAGCACGTCATCTGGAGCTACCAGTGGGTGCCTTTATTACGGAAGGTCTTGAAAAAGATGTTCCCAATAACGCTAGAAAACTACTAGAGGACAATGTTAAAGACGAAGAAAGGCATGATCTTGCATTGGGATACTATGCAGATGCCTTTGGTACAAATGAAAAAGAAGAAAAAGAGGGGAAGTTATTAAGAGATGCATGGATCAATCACCCTGATCACACTATTGCAAAGGCTTTGGTCGCAGAACGGGCCATCTTCTTTGTTCTACTCCCTTTCTTTAGGTTTAATGGGGATGCTGCTTTGCGTACAATATCTGCTGACATTTCGCGCGACGAACAGATCCACGTCGGAAGTAATAGTCTTGTATGTCGTGAGCTGGGGCTACGTCCTAGCAATTCTTTGGATAAACTTAGGAAGGCCACCATTAACTGGATTGTTGAACCTCTAGGTATAAATACTTCCGATAAATATTTGGACAAAAAATTTTGGCTGGATGCCAGCGATCGCTTAATGTATGAGGGCAAAGCCCCAGAATTTTCTGAGACACAGCGAGCTCGTATGCCGGCTTTCTTTGAGCACAGCAATGTCAATTTACCCCAATACGCTTGAGCCTTTGCTCGGCCCTAACCTTCAATCTATTTTAGCAGAGTTGGAGGAGAAATTCCCACCCGTAAACCCACATCCCAAAGAGGAGTATAATACTATTATGTATAAAGCAGGACAACGCTCCGTGGTAGAGTGGATGCGTAATAGGTTGGAGGAATAGAATGGCTTTTAATTATAGAGAATATCAAACAGGACTTGAAAGTACGTTCCATCGAGCACGAGGAGCAGGTGGTAGTAGAAGTACACAGACTGCCAACATTGGTGCATATAAATTAGACCCATCTAGATCTTGGAAATTAAGAGATGAATATGCTACAGGCATTCAGGGTGGTCACGGTGCAGCAAGTTTTGGTACTGGATATAAACACATTGGCCGAAGCCATGGTGGTGCATACGCAGGACTAGACCGTACAAAATACGGTACTGGTGTATATGATATGTACTCATATCAAAAGCCAGGTTATCGTGCAGGTACAGGAACAATTGGTAAAACTCAAATCCTTGATTGGACAGCCTATGATAAAGACTCTGCTTACAGAGGTTGGTTAGTTGATAAAGGTAAAAAAAGATTTGAAAGTATCTCTGATATCCTAGCTGCTGAAAAGTGGATGTCTCAACCTAAACAAAAGATTGAGAAGTACGATGATAGCAAGTTACAAGGTAGACTTGATAAACTTAAAGCTAGCTTATCAAGTTATTCAACTGTTAAGGAGAGGAATAAACTTTTAGGTGCTTTAGATACTAGACTATTTGACTTAGAAAGTAAGAACTGGCACATTGGAGACATTGAAGGTTTAGAATCTCAACTTGACAGGATTACAAAAACCTCTAGAACTGGTGACCAGATAATATCAGAGTTAATGGGTCAATATCAGAAGGCAACGACTGAAGGTATGACACAGTTAGGAGAAGGACTCTCTGATTTATCAGGAGATGTACGACAGAACTATGTAAGAACTGCTGACTATGAAAGAACCATGGCTCAAAACCTCAAAGAATTGGGGTTAACTTTAGAAGGTAAGTGGGGGCAAGACATTGCTCAGTTAGATATTCCACAAGTACGTCGTGCTATCGAACAACAAGGTGGTAACTTACAAGCTTTAACTAGAGATTTCGCTGGGTTACAAGCTGCTGGTATAGAAGGTCAGGCACTAGATGAAAAAGAGAGAGCACTTTTAAGAAGTCAAATTGAAGAAGGTTTAAGTACCCAGAAACTAGAGTCTGAAAAAAGGTTTGGAGAAATAGACAAGGCCTTTACTGAAAGCCTTACAGATGTAAGAAGTGATCTAACTAGTGAAATCTCACAACAAGGTAGAAACTTATCCGGTCAAATAGCTACAGCTAGAGAACAAGGTGAAGAAGCTATTAGAGATGTGTACTCTACTAGAGCTGAGCAGCTAGGTAGAATGCAATCAGATTGGGGTCAGAATTTACAAGCCCAAGAAGAGTTACTATCAGGAAGAATAGAGGCTGGTGATGAAGCATTAAATAAAAGATTAACAGATCTATCGCAAACTATGAACTATCGAATGTTAGGAGATAGTGCGTTAGGTATAAAGAGTAGAAGGTCCGAAGCTTATCGATCAGGTTCCACACGTGCTGGAACAGGCCAACTCAGTAGAGGAGGTGGTATGAAAATAAGCACACTTAATATCGCATAAATCTAATGACAGCTAAAACAAGATATGAGATTTTATCCAGCGATCGTTCCCACTTTCTACGCATAGCTGAAGAAGCAGCAAAATTAACCCTACCCTATCTGGTAAGACCAGAAGGTGAATACACAAAAGGAGCACACAATCTTAAAACTCCTTGGCAAAGTGTTGGAGCTAAAGGTGTAGTAACATTAGCATCTAAATTAATGCTTGCTACACTACCTCCACAAACAAGTTTCTTCAAGTTACAGCTTGATGATTCTGCATTAGTAGAAGGTGGACTACCACCAGAAATGAAATCAGAGCTTGACTTATCCTTTGCTAAAATTGAACGGACCATATTAGAATCAATCGCTGCCTCAAGTGACCGTGTGGTCGTACACCAAGCATTAAAACACTTGGTTGTCGCAGGCAATGTATTGATTTTCATGGGCCAAGCAGGGTTAAAGATGTATCCGCTTAACCGCTTTGTGTTAGATAGAGACGGCAACGGCAACGTGATAGAAATTGTCACGAAGGAAAAAATTGCTCATAAAGTATTAGAAAATATAGTACCTCCAGAGATATTAGCCTACAATAAAAACGATGACAGCACTGGTACAGAAGACGAGTGTGATGTGTTTACTCATGTCCGTCGTGAAAACAATCGATTTGTATGGCATCAAGAGGTATATGATTTTATTATCCCCGCTTCAAGAGGCAAAGCACCAGTAGGTATTACCCCCTGGTTACCTCTCCGTTTTAATACAGTAGATGGAGAAGCTTATGGACGTGGTAGAGTAGAAGAGTTTATGGGAGATTTAAAGTCTCTCGAAGCACTCTCTCAGGCACTCGTAGAAGGCTCCTCAGCAGCTGCAAAAGTAGTCTTTACTGTATCACCATCCTCAACCACAAAACCACAGACTCTAGCGTCTGCTGGGAACGGTGCAATCATTCAAGGAAGGCCAGATGATATAGGTGTTGTACAAGTTGGCAAGACAGCTGACTTTAAAACAGCTTATGAAATGATGCTTCAATTAGAGAAGCGTTTATCAGAAGCATTCCTCATACTGAATGTCAGACAGTCAGAACGAACAACTGCTGAAGAAGTTCGGATGACACAGATGGAACTAGATCAACAGTTAGGTGGATTATATTCACTATTAACTACAGAATTCCTAGTACCTTATCTTGATAGGAAACTAAATGTATTCCAGAAGACAGGTGAGATACCAAAACTACCACCTAAACTTGTTAAACCTACCATTGTGGCAGGTGTAAACGCTCTTGGTAGAGGTCAAGATAGAGAAAGCATTGGTCAATTCTTGACTATGATTTCTCAAACAATGGGACCGGAAGCTTTAGCTACCTTTATCAATCCAGAAGAAGTTATTAAACGTCTAGCTGCTGCACAAGGTATAGATGTTCTAAACCTAGTACGTAGTATGCAAGAGGTACAACAAGAGCAAGCACAAGCTCAGCAACAAGAGCAATTTATGCAGGAATCTCAGATAGAAGTACAAGCTATGAATACACCTATGGCAGATCCTACTAAGAATCCACAACTTGCTGCCCAATTAGAACAAGAACAACCTCAATAACAATAACCACCTATGGCAGAAGCAGATCAAACATTAACAATGGATGAAACCACACCTGAATCGGGTCGATTCTCTGAAGAAGAGATGGATTCACTTAGGGTTGGTGAGGAAATGGAGCAACAAACACTCCTTGCTGGTAAGTATGAAAATGCTCAAGAATTAGAGAAGGCATACGTTGAACTGGAAAAAAAATTAGGAGGAGAAAAACCTGATGCCCAAACCGTATCCAAAGACGAAAGTCAAACCGAAGAAAAAACCGAAGAAAAAAGTAGCGAAGAAACTACAGGGGTATTAGATAAATTATGGGATGAAAGAGAGAGTGGATTTACTGATGATACTTTAAAGGAATTAGCCTCAACTAATCCTGGAGAATTAGCTAAGTCTTATCTTAAATATCGTATGCAAAGTGAGAAACCTCAAGGGTTATCACCTAAAGATGTTGATACATTGAAAGGTACGATAGGTGGAGAGGAGCAGTATACTAATCTTATCTCTTGGGCTGAAGCTAATATGAGTAAAGAAGAACAAGCTAAGTATGATCAAGTTATAGATAGCGGTGATCCTACAGCTTGTTACTTTGCTATTCAGTACGCTTACTCTAAGTACAAAGACGCTACAGGTACAGATGGAACCTTGCTAACTGGTAAGGCTCCTTCTACTTCTGGCTCTCAATATAGAAGCCAAGCTGAATTAGTGAAAGCTATGTCAGATCCTAGATATGATAGCGACCCTGCTTACCGTAGGGATGTTATGCAAAAATTAGAACGGTCACCTCAAGCTAACTTTTAAAGGTGTCGTGCCGACCCGAAACTTCGTCCTCGGCCATTAACCTAATTTATTTATCTTAATGACCCAAAGTAACGTATTCCCTAAAGAACCAAAAATGGAAGTTATCGAACCTCCAACAACAAAGGAATATCTACAAAACGCTGAACGTGTAAACGGCTGGCTTGCAATGATTGGTTTCAATGCAGCAGTAGGCGCTTACATATTCACCGGACAAATTCTACCTGGAGTATTCTAGGTCAACACTAACGCCGCGTCCGTTCATCCATTTTATGGACGCATGAAACCACATCATGGAACGGGGGTGTGGTACTAAGGAGAAGATCGATGCAAAAAAAGCAAGTCACCCTGAAGTATCGCGGCGTGCCTTATACAAGAACACGTTAAACACTTTTTTAAATGAAAACATTAGCACTAGCACTAGCCTCCACGATCGTTGCACTTCCAGCTTCCGCAGGAGTTTACGTAAACGTAGAGAGCAACGGCTCATACACAGGATCTGATTACGAGTCCACAACTACCGACTTCCATGTTGGGTATGAAGATTCAGTAGGCGCAGTTGATTGGTATGTACAAGGCGGTCCTGCTGTAGTAGCTACAGATGGTGCCGACGAAACTGACAATCAGTTGTCAGGTAAGATCGGAGCTAACATTGCAGCCAGTGAAAAGCTTGGCTTCTATGGTGAGCTTGCAGTTCAAACTGCAGACGGCGATATCGACAACAGCTGGGCAACCAAAATCGGTACTAAATATAAGTTCTGATATGACACATCAATCGACGAAAGCAAAAGCTTTTGTAACAACATACTCACCTGAGATCAAAGACCCAGTGGATACTAATCCTAGCGATAAGCAACCACCTGGTGTTGATGAGGACATGCCTCAATCACTAGAGGAAGCTCTGTTAGGTGAGTAAGTTTAATGAATTATGGTTAGGAGTTTTTGGACTCCTTTCCATTTTTCTTTTCATCGAAGTCTTACATGTGAATTATCACAGACAAGGTAAGGCTTGGTTAGAGGCACCTCAGTGTCGGACCTCTAACTAATTGGCATTGGCCCTTACGAGGATACCCTTTGCCGTCTAGACGGTGGGAAAGACCACGCAATAATTGATCAAAAAAATTTTCAGCTGAAAGAAAGTAAACAATACAATCTTTAACAGATAAATGGCTCATCAGAGTACGGATCTAACTACCAGTCTTACCAGGCCGGGCGCCGATAATGGCGCATCAGATGCTAGAGCCCTGTACCTAAAGCTATTCTCTGGAGAGATGTTCAAAGGTTTCCAACGTAATACGATCGCTCGTGATCATATTATGAAGCGTACCCTGCAGAACGGTAAGTCATTACAGTTCATCTACACAGGTCGTACAACCGCTGAATATCATACACCAGGGAATGCTATCCTAGGTAACAGTGACGGCGCACCTCCAGTCGCAGAGAAGACTATAACAGTTGATGATCTTCTAATATCCAGTGCATTCGTATATGAATTGGATGAAACACTTGCACATTATGACTTGAGATCAGAGATCTCTCGTAAGATTGGTTATGCTCTCGCAGAGAAGTATGACCGCTTGGTCTTCCGTGCAATTACTCGGGGTGCTCGTGCAGTACACCCTATCACTAAGTCCAGCTTCGTAGAACCAGGTGGAACACAAATACGTCTAACCAGAAGTGGTGTAACCAACGCTACTGCAGCTTACGATTCTACTTGTCTTGTAAATGGTTTCTATGATGCTGCGGCTGCACTCGATGAAAAGGGTGTTAGTCAGGACGGACGTGTGGCTGTATTGAACCCACGTCAGTACTACGAACTAATTCAAAACGTTGAAACTAACGGACTCATTAACCGTGACGCACAAGGTTCTGGATTACAGAGTGGAAATGGTATCATTGAAATTGCAGGCATCAAGATCTTCAAGTCAATGAACATCCCATTCTTTGGTAAGTATGGTACTAAGTATGGTACAGCCGGTGCTGACAACCCTGGAGTAACTTCTCCACAAAGAGTTGGAAGCTTCGTTGAACCAGCAGTAGAAGATGCTGCTGCCGATGTAACTGGCATCAACAATGAATATGGTGAAGAAACAGAATTCAAGCATTCTTGTGGACTCATCTTCCAGCGTGAAGCCGCAGGTTGTGTTGAAGCAATCGGACCTCAAGTACAGGTAACTTCAGGTGATGTATCCGTGATTTATCAGGGAGATGTTATACTTGGACGCCTCGCAATGGGAGCCGACTACCTTAACCCAGCTGCTTGCGTTGAACTTCTCGCAGGTGCAGATGCAGGTGCTACAGGCGCTGCTGCATTCTAATAACAATCTTATAAGGGGGTTTCTCACGACCCCCTTTTTTTTATTTACAAAAATTTATACCTATGGCTTTTCCTACCACTAACGCTACGCAAGAATTAGAAGCGATAAATCAAATACTGGCGACTGTAGGACAAGCGCCTGTAACCACCCTCGATAAAACCAACCCGGACGTTGCGATAGCTTACGACACATTGTTACAGGTTTCTAGGGAAGTACAAGCTGAAGGCTGGACATTCAATATAGAATATGATTGGCCTATGACTCCCGATGAGAATAATGAAATAGCAATACCAAACAACGTACTCCAAGTAGATCTTCACGAAAGGGAACATAACTATAAAGAGTATGATGTTGTCAGAAGAAACGGTAAATTATATGATAGAGTAAAACATACAGATAAATGGACAGGTGGAGAAATGAAAGTAGATGTCGTGTGGCATTTTGACTGGGTAGATCTACCTATACCTATTCAAGATTATATTACAGCACGAGCTGCTTCATTTACTGTCAGTAGAATTGTAGGTGATCAACAATTATTAAGACAAGCTCAAGAAAAAGAAGCATACTGTAGAGCACTAGCCCTAGAGTATGAATGTAACCAAGGTAAATTTACTTACTTTGGTCATCCAAAAGGTGGTAACCACTATACCAGCTATCAACCTTACAAAGCCTTGCAACGCTAATGCCTAACGTAACACAAACAATACCTAGTTATTTAGGTGGGGTATCTAGACAATCAGATGATAAGAAGCTACCTGGCCAGGTTGTTGATTGTATTAATGGTTACCCTGATCCTACTTTTGGTTTAACAAAAAGACCAGGTTTTAAATTTATCAAAGGTTTAGGAGCTAATGGCGCCTTTGCTAATGCTAAATGGTTTTACATCCATAGAGATGGAGATGAAAAATATATAGGTAATATTAAAGGTACAGTAATTAAGATATGGAATGTAACTACTGGAGTAGAAGCTACTGTTACTAATAACGGTACTTCTTATTTAACAGGTTCATCACCAACTAATTATGATATACTTACTGTACAAGATACTACCGTCATTACTAATAAACTGATAACAGTAACAACACAAGCTGCTCCAACTTTTAATGCTAATAGGGTAGGTACTGTACGATTACGTGCAGTCACTCCTAATACAACTTACAGTGTAAGTATAAAGATAGGTAATACTACAAATACTGCTACGTTTACTACAGGTGATTCAGCTACAGCTGATGGTATATTAACTGATTTAAAAAGTGACATAGATGGTTTTAGTATAAGTGGTTTATCAGTAACTCGATTAGATACTAGTTTAGAGATAACACACAATGCTGCTTTTACTTTAAGTGGTAAAGGTGGTGCAGATAACGAACGTCTAGAAACATACCAAAATCAAGTATCAAATATTACTGACGTACCAGATAGATCCTTACATCATAGAACTGTTAAAATATTAAATACTGCTAGTACTGGAGAAGATACTTACTACTCTAGATTTATAGCTGATGATGGTGTATCTGGATCTGGACATTGGGAAGAATTTATAGCACCTGATGTGTCACCTGGATTAACAGCAGCTACCATGCCGCATGAGTTACTTAATACAGGTACCAATGCATTTACCTTTAAACCTGCTACTTGGACAAATAGGTTAGTAGGGGATGATACTACAAATTCACATCCTAGTTTTGTTGGGAAAAAAATTCAACAATCTTTCTTCCATAGTAATAGATTAGGATTCTTAACAGAAGATAATATATCTATGAGTCAGGCTGGGGAGTACTTTAATTTCTACCATATATCAGCGATGACGCAGGTAGCTTCTGACCCAGTTGACTTAAGTACTTCTAGTATCAGACCTACGCTGTTAACAGGTGTACTACCTACAGCACAGGGTTTGATTTTATTTAGTAAGAACCAACAGTTTTTAGCTTATGCTCCTAATGGTATCTTTACTCCTACAGCAACTATTATCCGTGGTATCTCTAACTACGAGATGGACATTGATATGGATCCTGTAGATAATGGTACTAATATTATCTTTGTCAGTAAGACACCAGGTTATACTCGTATTTATCAGATGAGGACTGCGGGTCAAGAAATGAATCCTCAAGTTCTTGATATCGGTAGGGTTGTATCTGAATGGGTACCTGATACAGTAACAGAACTACTAGCTAGTCCACAGAATTCATTCATAGCAATGTACGGTCCTACTAAAAAGGATGTATATTTCTATAGAACATATTCTGATGGTCAGCAAGAGGTTATGCAATCATGGTTCCGATGGGAACTGCCAGGTAAGGTTCAGACTATGGCTGTTGATTCTGATGTTTTGTATTCAGTTACTGAGCAATCAGGACAAGTTACCTTATTAAGTGCTAGTTTAAATCAAACACCAGAAGAACAGATACTTGTGAATGCTGATGGGCAGAAGATGAATCCATGTGTGGATTTATATGCACCTGCTAGTTCTGTTAAATTTCAAGGTATAGATCAATTTACAATTACAGCAGGTGGTAGTAATTACAGTTCAGCACCTACAGTTTCTATTACACCAGTACTTTCTAGTGAAGGTTCAGGAGCTACAGCAACAGCTACCGTATCAGGTGGTGCTGTCACAGCGTTAACAATTACCAATCCTGGTAGTGGTTATGCTGATGGAGCTACTGTAAGTTTCTCAGGAGGTGGTGGTAGTGGTGCTGCAGCAACAGTAACTATTTATAATGGTACTAAATGTTACATACCGTTTACAAATGATCAAAATCTTACACCTCTTCTAGTTGTTGGTAGTGATGAATCTGATTTATCTGATCCCACATTTGTTGAATCTGGATTTACGGTAAGTCCAAGCCATATGACAGATAGCCAAGGTAGTTACTTCTCAGTACCTGAAAAAAATCTAACAGCAGTAGCAGCTAAGGTAATTGTTGGATATAAATACATATATGATATTGAAATACCTAGAACTTATTTTAGATTAAACGATCAAGGAACTCAATCTGATTATACTGCTTCACTGACAATAGCCCGTATGAAATTCTCTACAGGGTTATCAGGTGTTGTCGGTTTTAAATTGAATAGAAAAGGTACTACAGATTATACGGATGTACACCCAGTAGTTATGGCAAACTTTGGCTTAGCGAATGATGTACCTCTTGCTAATCAAACAACAATGGAAGTACCAATACACCAAAAAAATACTAATTTTAGTTTACGAGTCTATAGCGACTCACCATTCCCCGTCTCACTCACTTCAATGATGTGGGAAGGGTATTATTCACCCCGATTCTATAGGAGAAGTTAGTGTCTACACCCAAAGAGCGAGCAGTAATGGCTCAAAAAGCAGATTCTATTATTGATGAAGCTGCTAGTGGCGATGGTTTTGCCAGAGATTATCTTAATATGCTCGCTCGGATCACCAGATTAATAGATGATATTTATGATCAAGACCATGAGGTCACTCGTGAAGATCTTCTAACAGTACTTGAATTCCTATTTATCAAACTACCAGTCAACCCTTTCTATATTAGACATCAAGATGTTTTATTATCACAGCATATTACTATGTATAATGCTTGGATGGCTGCTAATTATATTGAGCATGGAGACCAAACTGATCGAGTTTATGCTCATGTATGGAGAGAAACTGTTAACGAAGTGGTACCGATCGTAGCTCTATTAACTGGAGGGTACGAACATATGACTGCTATATCCTTTAAAATGAGGAAACTATTTAAAAAACAATTAGGAGAATAACCTATGGGATTATATGGTGGTGGAGGTGGCGGCGGAGCCGATGATCAAATCCGTTATCAGAATGAACAAGCCGCAAAACAATACGAATACGATAAGAATGTTTATGACTTTCAATGGGAAGGTAATGTAGATAATCCTGTTGGTCAACAGTGGAAATCATTTAATCATGCTGTTGAAGGTTATAAAATACGGCAAGCTAATGATAAACAAGCTCGCGACTATCAAAATGAAACAGCTGCTAAGAACTGGGAATACGGTTTATCTATTAATGATTACCAACAGGAACAGCAGACAAGGGCATGGAAAAAGTCAGAAGATGTATTCGGTAAAACTGTAGGTGCTAATTCTGTAGCCTTTGAACAAGCTATTGAGCGAGAAAATGCTGTATTAGAAGAGCAGTTTATCGACATGGCTTTTCAAAATACAGACTTAATTCAAGATTTATACGAAGCTACAGGAACAGCAGGTTACAACCAAGTTGCTGTACAACTGGGGTTGGATGATCAAAAAGGTCAACTTGATTATGAAAATCTTAAAAAATTAACAGATTTAAAACACCGTACAGGTCAAGCTGAGTTTGCTGAAGCTGGTGCTCAACTTCAAATGGTTGATCAACATGGCCAGATTGATTATAGAAAAGCTGGTATTCAACAGGATTTATTCAGTAAAGAAGCTCTTAATAGATTCCAAGAAGTTGGTATTGATCTTAATGTTCGAGAAGCTAAATCTAGAGAAGACTATGAGAACGATGTCTTGATGAGACAGTTTGAAAACTCTCAAGCTCAAGCAGCGTTTGGTATACAACAACAGTATGTAGAAGCATTACAAAAAGAAGGTGCAGCTACATTAACACAAGCTGGTAGATCTCAAGGTAAAGCTGTACAAGTAGTTCTTGCTGAAGTAGCCCGTCAACAAAACTATTTAATTGATACACTTATTAGAGGTAAAGAGGCTGCTGATGCTCAAATTAAAAATAATAAAATTAATACACTTAATGTAGAAGCTAGAGCAGTATTAGAAAAATCTAAACTTGATTTCAATACTTTAGATAATATTACAAGAGCAACGATGGATCTTGAAGAAGCTGATCGTGCTTTAAAAATTGGTTCAACTAAAAGTAATTTAGATATTGAAGAGATCAGGCAAGGAGTAGAAGATATAACAGAAGCTACAGATATAGATGTCAATGAAATTGCACGTAATCTAAGAAAAGCTGAAGAAAAAGCTGGATTTGATACACGTAAAATTGATTGGGATATTGAAAACTTTGGATCAAGATTTAAACATAACCAACATATACTTAAAGCATCATTAGATAGTGCCGTTCAAAGTTCTCTTTTAAATCGTAAGGATTTAGTAACTGCTAAATATGGTGCTGATCTAGAAGCTGAAGCTAGGAGAATGCTTAGACCTGAAAGAACACCTGATCCTGAAAAACCACTTGATCTTCCTATACCCGTATATCAAGATCCTCTTGCACCTGAGAAACCACCTGAGCCTATTCAAGGAGCTCTTATGCAACAGTCTAGTGGATCTAGTTTTGGTAGTGTTGGCGGAGCTGCAGTTGGCGGAGCCTTAGCCGGTCTTGGCGCTTATGGTGCTGCAGCTGGTATTGGATCTGGAGCAGCAGCAGGATCATTTGCCGCTGGTATCGGTGCAGCAGCACCATATATTGGTATAGCTGTCGGTCTAGGTACACTGCTATTTGGTTAAACTTACCTTTAAAATACAATGAGGAACCGATCATTTCGTGGGTACGCCGAACGAAGTAATAAAGGGTTTAACCCCTTAAGATTCCCCGACACATCACAACGAATCTTACGAGAATCGGAACGTATGCTTCAAGGTATGCGTGAAGTGCAAAGGTCGGAGATTAATAATAGAAGAGAGATGCTCGGAGCACTCCGAGAGAATGCTGCTACAGAAGAGCAGATACATAAAGAGCATGGAGACATGCAGATGCAGTTTGCTAAAGCTTATAAAGAAGCAGAACTGCAACCTATTAAAGTTCAACTTCAGGATATAAAAAATAGGAAGGACATATCGAAACTTAGAAGAGCTGAGCAGGAAAAAGCTTGGGATGATATAAAAGAATTGGTACCACAAGCATTTAAAGCTTTCGGTAAAATACAAGATGCTAGATTAGAGGCTGCAAATATAGCAGCTAAAAATGCTGTAACAGAGCATGGCCTGACTCTTGAGATGTTTACTCATCAAGACCAGATCAATAAGCAGACGGAAGCTATTAAAAGTGGTAGTAGCAATCTACTTGCAATCAAATCTGGCGTCTTAACTAAAGAGCAAGCTTATGCGATAAGTCGAATGAGTGGCATGGAGGTTGCCTCTGCTCATAGATTATTAGCTAATAGGTATGGTAGTACAGGTTGGGAGCAATTTTATAACACTAATGTAATGAATTCTCGTTTAGAGGATGGTAGATTATATAGGGAGTTGCTTTCTAATACCAAAGATAATGTCTATAAGGACATTATGGCTCATTACAATGCAAAAAGAGCTGAGTATATATCCTTATTACCTAAAGGTGAAGACGGTAGGCCATTGTTTACTGATGAATTCATAGCAGGTGAAGTAAAACCTTTTATGAATATTCATAAGGAAAGCATTAGAAGCACAGCTGAAGAACAAAAGCTTAATAATTTACAATGGCAAGAAGAGAGTGATGTAGCTACGAACTTAGAATCCTATCTAAAAAGTCCAGGACAAAGTGGTATACCTTGGTCTAACGCATCTGAAAATTTCGATAAATTAGTTAGCATATATGCTGGTAATGATCCTACTAGAATAGGTGAAGAGCGTAGGTATATGATTAAACATCTAGAACACTTAGCTAAGAATGGTAAATTACCTGAACATATAGCTTTCGATATAATTGATAAACCAACTATTCAATTAGGTAGAGATAAAGCTGGTAAACCTACTGGTCCTTTGCAATCAAAAGGTACACTTTATCCAGAAGAGTTTAAAGGGTTAATCGATATTTACGCTACTCGTAATAATATGTTAGAGGAGCAACAAGAGAAAGCGGCAGAGAGTGATGCTAATCTTGTTGCTGCTAATATAACTACTATGCTAAGAGAGGGTAAGCATTTTAGTGCAAATATGCAGAATAAAATCCGAGAACTCATTGAAACTAATGGTTGGGATATTGATCACCCAAAATTTAGAGATTTCAAAGGTGCCCTGAATGCTGAAGAAATAGAGATGGGAGCTGCAGTAAAGGCATTAGATATATTAAAAGAAAGACAAGGTGGTAAATTATATGAAAAAGATCTTCTTCATGTAAAATATCCTGCAATAATTAGAGAACGTTATAAAGCAGATATCAGTGATAGTTTAGATAAAGTAACAAATGGTGCTAAAGATCAATTAGCTGCGGTACGAAAGGTACCAAGATCTATATTAGGAGAATTACAAGATACAACTTCTAGTGTAACAGCAGATAGAATGAAGCCATATGCTGAGAAATTATTTTATGCTCATTTCCATAGTGAGGAATTAGTAACCAAATATAAAGATCCTGATGCCAGGGCAAATGCAGCAGCTGCTAGAGCAGAGGAACAGATGAGATCAGGCGTTGGTAACTGGAAACTAAATGGTAAGGTTGGTGATGGTGCTAATTTCCAAGTATTAGAAGGTAATAATGTTGCTGATCAAACAGGAGATATATTACTTAAAATTGACGAGAATAAGGATTATGCTTTTACCCCTGGTATCTTGCCAGAGGTAGTTGCTAATAAAATAATTAATTATGGTAAAACAGGTAATCAATCTGATTTTCTAAATAGTGTTGCAAGTAAATTCCCTAACATGTCTGTGCATGAAGTTGCTAGAAAACTAGCAGCAGCTAATGGGGCAAGTCAGCAAGAAATAATGGCTATTGAAGCTAAAGGTGCAGATAGAGCGCAGTACTATGTAGATCAAGAATGGAAACGTAATGTTCTTTGCCATCCAAGTCTTGCTAAGGTATCAAGAGCTTGTGCAGCTACAGCTCTTAAAAACGGAGAAATTAATGCTTATAATGTAGCATTAGATGCTGCGAAAGATCCTGTAAAAGTGAATTATGGCCAAGGTAATGATTATGATGTCTATAACGCACCACACGGTGGTTTAAGTAAAGGTGCTGAGAAGTGGGGTAAACCTGTTGATCAAACCTCAGTAGATGAAATACTTGATTTCACTAGGCAAGGTAGAGCTGATGAATTTGGTCCTTGGGGGATTACAGGTTCTTGGATACAACATTGTGTAGACAATGGTATTTGTAGTCCAGAAGATGCCTTTGATGAAACTATTCAAAGAAGAATCGCTATAACCCAAATGAACGATGAAGTATCAAACTTTAGAATACCTGATGGAGTTGGTATCGGAGCTGTACTTCCAGGAGCTGGACACGCTGATTTTACAACTCCTAGAGCATTTGAAGAGCCTAGTCCAGGAGCTAGAGCTTTGGCTAGAATGGGATTTAATTGGTGGTTACTGAAAGATAATCAAAAAGAACAAGTTAATGAATTAATGGGGAGGTTTGTTCAATGAGTCTTGTAATAGATGATATGATGGCTGAAGACGAAGCTCGTCGTAAAGCTGCAGAAAAAGCAAAAGAAGATACTGTTGTTACAGAACAACCTGATACTGTAGCAGAACCTGAGCCAGCTAAAGAACCTTACTCCTTTTGGCCTAAAGATACTAGAGCACCAGAAGATATACCTGCTTATGAAGGTGAACTTGGACGTGCTATAGTTGGTGGTGGTATAGATCTATATAATAGTATAGGATCTCTACCTAAGTTCTTTGATAAGGATTTCTATAAAGTTGATAATCCTGATGATCCTTACGAATACAAAGCTCCTTGGTTAATCAATAAAAAACCTATTATGAGAACTGGTTGGGGTAAATTTATCCGAACTGGTACGGAAATGGTAGGAGGTCTTGTTGGCACTGGTAAAGTTATGTGGGGTATGAAAGGTCTTAAAGGCCTTGCCACCGCTGCCAGAGCAAGTAGACTTGGCCGTGTAGGACTCGGTGCTGTAC
>VTLG01009922.1_pt1 | contig 15857 bp, 17 predicted proteins | sample 4694571 | NCBI WGS metagenome assembly VTLG01 (sample SAMN12604809, study PRJNA352737) | marine metagenome | biome: ENVO:00000447; feature: ENVO:00000209|ENVO:00000569|ENVO:01000036; material: ENVO:00002151; isolation source: viral sequences binned using virsorter ...
TAACAGAGTAAGAGTTACTAACCCTGCATTGTGGGTTACAGGAGAAGGAGCTCCTGATTTTAGCCCTAGTCAATGGCTTCACAGTAGTGAAGAACATGAAAGTTATACAGATCCAGAAATAACTTTTAATAATTTGTATAAGGATTAGGATGGCAAGAAATTATAAAGGTGAATATAAAAATTATCACTCTAAGCCTAAGCAAAAGAAAAGAAGAGCTGCTCGTAACACAGCTAGAAACAGAGCTTTAAAAAAAGGTACTGTTAAAAAAGGTGATAAAAAGGATATAGATCACAAGGATGGGAATCCTAAAAATAATAAAAAAAGCAACTTGAGAGTAAAATCTCGTAAAGCTAATAGATCATTTCCTCGTACTAAACGAGCAGGTAAAAAACGGAGAAAGACATGAAGAAATTATTAACAGTAGCGATTATAGGTCTTGTTCTTACAGGGTGTGCAGCATCACAAATATCTTTGACTGCATCTGCCCCTAAAGGTAAAGACTTAGACATAACTATTAAAACTAAAGAACAAAAATCAGAGTAAGATATGTATTTTAAAGGCAATCCTAAAAACAATGTACCTAAAGCTAAAAAAGGAAAAGTTATATCTCCAAAAGGCAAAAAGTGTGTTTTTGGAATTGCTATCGTATCAGGAAAAAAGAAATAGAGAGTACGAGGCTATTATGGAGTTGATTATGGCACAAGCTAAAACAACATTGGCTACTAAAAGCAAACTAGCTAAAGTAGCTAAAACAGCTAAAATTGAACCTAAAAAAGAAGTAGTAGAAATTTCTGCTAGAAATAAAAAGATTGGTATGTATATTGGTATTGGTCTAGTAGCACTTCTTATTTTAGCTAACTTAGTAGGTTAATGATGCAAGGAGGGTTACTAGTAACATCATCTGTAGCATTATCGTCTACAAATAGGACTACTGTATACACAGTACCCTCCAACCATCGGTCTATAGTTAGACAGATTATAGCAGGAAATGTTGACGCATCTAATGCAGCAACATTAAAATTAGAATGGTATGATGCTTCAGCAACAACTTATTATGCGTTGACTGGGGCAAATAGTATAGCAGCAAGTGGGTATCTTTGGTTAAATGATATTCTTATAGGGCTTGAAGCAGGAGATTTAATAACTGCTACAGCAGGAGCTGCTGATGATTTGACAGTAACAACTGTCGTAGAACAAATAGTAATAGGAGGATAACTTGACTCCCAAACAACAGATGTTTATAAAAGCATTATTTGGAGAAGCCCAAGGCAATTACAGAACAGCTATGGATATGGCTGAATATTCAAAAAACACTTCTATAAGCGATGTATTAAAAGGATGCGAAGAAGATATTATAACAGCATCTAAAAATTATTTAGCAGCAAATGCACCAAAAGCAGCAATGGCTATTGTAGGTGTTATAGACGAGCCAGTAGAAATGGGCAACAGAGATAAACTAGCTGCAGCAAAAGATGTATTAGATAGAATAGGCGTAAGCAAAACAGATAAAGTTGAAGTAAAAGCTCCACAAGGAATTTTTCTATTACCTAGAAAGAATGATGACGAAGATGGAACAGAAGAAGGAACAAACGATATATAAGAGAAGACTTTCATCTACAATACCGTATGGATGGAAGTTAGTTGAAGGCTCTACAGATTTATTAGAAGAAGTACCGTTAGAATTAGCATATTTAGAAAAAGCAAAAGAGTATTTAAAAGGATCAAGTTACAGAGAAGTAGCAAAGTGGTTATCAGCTAAGACAGGTAGAAAGATATCACATGTAGCCCTTTATAAAATGGCAAAAAAGGAACTAAGTGACAAAAGAAGTAAAGCAGCTCGTATTAGATGGAGACAAGCCAAAGCCAAGGCAGCAGAGGAAACGCAAGAAGACCTCAGTGCAGAAGCAGAAGCTTACAAACGCAAAGAAAGCAACGCAAGTAGCTAAACGCAAACTAAAACACGCTGAAAAGAAATTGAAAGTTGTAGAAGAAGAAGTTCGTGAAGAACAACCTATAATTTTTAAGCCAAACTCTGGTCCTCAAACAGAGTTTTTGGCATCTAACGAAAGAGAAGTATTATATGGGGGTGCAGCAGGCGGAGGTAAATCTTATGCCTTGTTAGCAGATGTTTTAAGATATTGTGATAATCCAAATCACTCTGCATTAATAATTCGTAGAACTAATGACGAATTAAGAGAGTTGGTACAGAAAAGTCAAGATATGTACCCTAAAGTATTTAAAGGGGCACATTGGAGTGAAAGAAAGTCTTTATGGACTTTTCCTTCAGGGGCTAGAATCTGGATGACATATCTAGAACAAGACAAAGATGTTCTGCGATATCAAGGACAAGCATTTACATGGATTGGGGTTGATGAACTCACACAGTATCCTACTCCTTATGCATGGGACTATTTAAGATCAAGACTTAGAACAACAGATCCTAAATTACCTATTTATATGAGAGCTACAAGTAACCCAGGTGGTCCTGGTCATATATGGGTAAAGAAAATGTTTATTGATCCTTCTCCTTTCAATAGAGCATTTGATGCTACGGATATAGAGTCTGGAAAAACTTTAAAGTGGCCGAAAGGGCACGAGAAAGAAGGTAATCCACTTTTTAGGCGTAGATTCATTCCTGCAAAGCTATCGGATAATCCTTATTTAGCTGAGTCAGGTGAGTATGAGGCAAACCTATTATCTCTACCAGAAGTACAACGGAAACAACTTTTGGAGGGATCATGGGATATAGCTGAAGGAGCTGCGTTTAATGAATTTTCCAGAGATAAGCATGTTGTTCAACCCTATGACATTCCGAGGTCATGGAGAAAATTTCGGTCTTGTGATTATGGGTATAGTAGTTGGTCTGTCGTTTTGTGGATGGCTGCTAGACCTGATGGTAAGATCACGGTATATAGAGAACTTTATGTTCGTAAAAAAACTGCTGAAGAGCTCGCAGATATCATTCTCGATATCGAGCATAAAGCAGGGAACGAAAATATTACATACGGAGTCCTCGACTCATCATGTTGGCAACAGCGTGGTCAAACAGGACCAAGTATTGCAGAAACAATGGTCCAACGAGGATGTAGATGGAGACCATCCGACAGGACCAAGGGAAGTCGCATAGCAGGTAAAAATGAACTGCATAGACTTTTACGAGTTGACGAAGATATGGGAGAAGCAAGTATAGAGTTTTTTGAGAACTGCACACAACTAATTGCAGAACTACCTCAAATACCTTTAGACAAAAATAACCCAGAAGATGTCAATACGAAAATAGATTATGATCATGGCTATGACGCATTGCGTTATGGTATCATGTCAAGACCAGTGCCAAGGTCAGTGTTTGATTATAACCCAGAACATCAACCTAAAAGATGGCAACCATTCGATCAATCGTTTGGATATTAGAAGGATAAAATATGGCTGAAGAAGATATTAATTTAAAAGAAGCATTAGCAGATGATGAGGGACACACATTAGCTTCTTTTGTAGAATCTGCTTATGGTCGTTCTGAAGACGCAAGATACGATCAAGAAAGAAGATGGCTGACATCTTATAGAAACTATAGAGGTCTCTATGGTAGTGATAATCAGTTTACCGAAAGTGAAAAAAGTCAGGTATTTATTAAAGTAACAAAAACAAAAGTTATGGCAGCCTATGGTCAAATAACTGATGTATTGTTTGCAGGACAAAGATTTCCAATAGGTATATCATCTACTAGAGAACCTGAAGGTGTAGCAGAATCTGTGCACTTTGATCCTAATCAGCCAGAAGAGCCTCAATCTCCTTACGGATTTCCTGGAGATGGTAATGAGTTACAGCCTGGAGATACTACTAAATCTTTAGGAGATAGAATAGGCGAAGCAGCTAAAATGTCAGAAGGATTAGAATTAAAAGAAGGACCTGGTTTAGTGCCTACAGCAATAACATTTCATCCTGCTGATATAGGTGCTAAAAAAATGGAAAAAAGAATTTTAGACCAATTAGAAGAATCTTCTGCGTCTAAACATTTACGATCTGCAGCTTTTGAAATGGCGTTATTTGGTACAGGAGTATTAAAAGGACCATTTGCAGTAGATAAAGAATACCCTATGTGGGAAGAAAACGAAGAAGGTAAAGTAGAATATAATCCAAAAATAGTTACTATGCCAAAACTTGAGTTTGTTTCTGTCTGGAATTTTTACCCTGATCCAGACGCTAAGAATATGGAGCAAGCAGAATTTGTAGTTCAAAGACATAAACTTTCAAACTCTGATTTAAGGGGGCTTAAAAAGCGACCATTCTTTAATAGTGAAGCTATTGATGAATGTATAGACATGGGCACTAATTATGTCCGTAAATGGTGGGAGACACAAGTTGAAGATGAAGATTCAAAAAGTTATAGCGTGGATAGGTTTGAAGTTTTCGAGTATTGGGGAAATATTGACAAAGAACTTGCAGAAGATGCAGGTCTTGACATCCCTGACGAATATGAAGACCTTGATACTGTCCAAATTAACGCTTGGGTGGGAAATGGTAAAATCCTTAGATTGGCGATTAACCCTTTCGTGCCTAATCGTATTCCTTATTTTGCTGCTCCTTATGAGCTAAATCCTTATAGTTTTTATGGTGTAGGTCTAGCAGAAAATATGTCAGACACACAACAATTAATGAACGGATTTATGCGTATGGCTGTAGACAATGCTGTACTAGCAGGTAATTTAATTTTCGAGATAGACGAAACAAATCTTGTGCCAGGACAAGATCTTGAATTATATCCTGGCAAAATTTTTAGAAGACAAGGTGGAGCACCTGGACAAGCATTATTTGCGACAAGTTATCCAAATGTATCAAATCAAAATATGCAAATGTTTGATAAAGCCAGAGTGCTCTCCGATGAAGCAACAGGTATACCATCCTTTTCTCATGGTCAAACAGGAGTTACAGGAACAGGTAGAACCGCAGCAGGAATATCTATGTTAATGGGAGCTGCACAGCTTTCTATTAAATCAGTTATTAAAAACATAGATGACTATTTGCTACAACCTTTAGGGGAAGCCTTTTATGCGTTCAACCAACAATTTGATTACGATGAAGAGATAAAAGGAGATATAGAGGTTAAGGCAAGGGGAACGGAAAGTTTGATGCGAAACGAAGTAAGAAGTCAAAGACTCATTCAGCTCATGCAAATCGGAAGTTCTCCAACATTAGCACCGTTTATAAAGTTTCCAGTAATATTAAGAGAGATAGCACACGCTTTTGATCTTGATGCTGAGAAGTTTGTAAACGATGAAAGAGAAGCAGTTAGACAAGCAGAAGTTATGAAAGCTGCAGGTATGATGCCTCAAGCTCCTGCACAACAAGCTCCTCAAGAACAACAGCCTAAAGCTCCTGAAGGTGGAGGAGTTCCTACAGGTAATATGACAGGTACAGGAAATGGCAATATAGGACCTGCTACTCCTGCTGAACCTGAAATGCCAGAGTTTTCTGGACAGTCACCAGTATTCCCTGAAGGTGTACAATGATAAAAGACACAGCTAAAAAACTTTTACCTTGTGTAAATGATCCTAAGCATAACGAGGCTCTCAATCAATATGCTAACGAAAGGATAGATTCTTTAACAAGAAATCTATATAGAGAGACAGACCATTGTAAAATACATATATTACAAGGTGCAATAATAGAGCTTCAACGATTGTTGACATTACGAGAAGAAGCTCAACAATCAGCTAAGGAGAGAAAATAATGTTAAAACCTAATAATCAAGAAAAGCCTAAAGTAGTTAGTAATACTGTAGGCAAAAAACCAGGAGTAAAAGTTCCAGGTAAAGGAGGGATTAAACCTCAATTTACAAAAGCAACACAAGCGTTAGCTCCTAACCAACCTTTTTTAAATTTGGTAGAGGCACAAAAAAAGAGAAATACACCAAGAGTTCCTGTCGGTACAGCTTTTATGAAATCAGGTGGAACAGCAATGCCTTATAGAACTGCTCAAGAAGGTAATATGGGGCTACCATTAGGAGGTATGCCACCACCCCCACCTTCTGCAGACATGGTATCACCAGAAATGGCAGAAGAAGCTAAAAGTTTAGGTATTGAAGTAGCACCACCAGGAGCTACAGCAGAAGAAGTAGCAGATGATCAATTAGTATTATTATCTGAAGGAGAGCTTGTAGTGCCTGCTAATGTAGTTAGATTTCATGGATTATCTCAATACGAAAAAATGAGAAAAACTGCATTACAAGGTTTAGATGAAATGCAAGCTAATGGTCAAATAGTTAGCACACAAGAAAATCCAATGCCAGAAGGTTTAGTAAAACCTATAGACGAAAGAAAAGGCGGAGGAACAAGTATAGGAGAAACAGTAGTTACTTCTAAAAGAGATGGAGGAGGAGGTCCAAGCTTTGGAGGAGGCAGATCAGGAATGTTAGGAGATCCTTATGCTAGTTTTGATCCTGGCGATAGATACGCAGGCTCTGATATGTATGAACCTTCTGTAGTAGATGCTAATTTAGATACTAATATAGATGTTTCGATAGATCCTTCTGCACTAGAAAGAGCAGTAGCTCAAGTGCCGTCTGCCCTTTTTCCACCTGCTTACAAAAATGCTTTGATGATGGCATTGAGAGCAGGAATGCCTGCGAAACAAAAGATTATGAGAGGTGGTGGAAGACCTAGAAGTGCTCCAAGACAAAAGCCTCGATAAAATAATGCCAAACCTAGCTTTTCAAAAATCACTACGCAGTAAAGACAAAGATAAGTTTGTAGCTTCTTTGAGAGAAGGCGGTATGGTAGAAGACAAAAGCTATTGGGAAGAAACGGCATCTAATATAATACCTAGTGGTAAAAAACTTTTAAAAGAAACAGCAGATATGATTATGAATCCAATAGATACTGCAAAAAGTTTATATCAATTAGGTTCTGGTGTAGTACAATTAGCTATACCTGGCGAACAAGGAAACGAAGATATAGCAAGAGCTGCAGGTCAATATTTTGCAGATAGATATGGCTCTTTAGAAAAAGCAAAAGAATCTTTTAAAAATGATCCAGTTGGAGTAGCTACAGAAGCATTAGGAGTAGCTGCAGGCGGAGCAGGATTAGGTAAAGTAGCAGTTAAAGGAGCAGGTAAAGTATCAAAAGCATTACCTGAAATAGATACTACTGCTATGGCTAGTTTTCCTGGCATAAAGTTTAAAGATAAAAATCTTAAAACTGCTCCTACGAAAACAGTAGATGAAATGGCAGAATTAACAGCAAGTGTTAAAGTTACAGATGATGTTATTAGTAATCAAATAAAAGAATTTAATAAAGGAAAAACTTTAAAATCTAATAAATGGACAGAGCCTATATGGTATCATGGTTCAGGACAGCGTAATTTAAAACATTTTGAAGGCGATCCTAGTGTAAGATATGAATCCCATCAAGGAGCTCCTTTTGGTACATTTATAACTCCAGACATTATAGATGCGTCTACTTATGGTCCTTATTTATATACAGTAAGAATAAAAAAAGATTTAAAAATATGGACAATGGGTAGGAGAAATGAGCCACTTCCTAAAAAAGGTGTTATAGAAAAGATTGAACCTGATCGCCCACACATGCTTTATAAGCCTATTACCCTAGGAAAAACTGATAATAAAATAACCTCATCTATGCTTAAAGCATATGAAAAACATTTAACAAATTACTATGGAGGACCTGATATGATGATTCCTAGATTGTTAGATGATTTTAAGAAATCAGGTCGTATTAAATATGAATTACCTGCTAGTCAGATGACAGATATTTTAAGAAAAGGTGGTTATCAGGCAGTTAATGATGGGCAAGGTCATGTAATAATGCTTAACCCTAAAAAAGATATAAAAATTGAAGGGGTGGCGGATAATTCTAATGTTGCTGTAAATGTAGGCACACATCTGCAACATGAAAGAAAATTAGTAGAAGCTGAAAGATTAGCACCACTAGATCAGGCTATGTATTCCACAAGAAGGGGATTTACCGATTATACAGTAGAGCCGCCTGTAGAATATAAAAAGTTAGATCTTAATGTTAAAGGTTTGCCTATAATAGATGAGGCTAAAGAAGCACATAAAAATTCTTTAATATCAGTATTAAATCAAGGAGATTTAACTAGAAAAGAAACAGCAGGAGTTATAGAAAAGCTAAGATCATTAGGTGTGCCTAATTTAGCAAAAGGCGGTATACCTACAGCAGCTACAGGCATAGGACTAGAAGAAATTGTTGTAAAAGGTACAAAAAAAGATGGTGGAGGAGGTAGAGTTTCTTTTGGAGAAAGAGGAGATTCTAATATTTTTGGAAGAGAGTATGTAGGTAAAGAAGGGGGAGGATCAGGATATTATGATTATAGTAAAGAAGTTCCTGAAGGTACTCCTTTAACTGAGCCAGGAAGTTTAATACCTGCAGAGGAATACACTGGAGAAGAAGAACAGGGTGTATTATACAGTGTAGATAAATTAGAAGACTTTCACGAAGAAATTGGCGTTAATAAAAAATTGCTGTCTAAAGTACTAGATGTTATAGCATCTGATTATAATTTAAATCCTGATGCTTTAGCTCTTATTGCTTCTACAGAAACAGATTTACATATGGATAAAATAAGTTCTGCAGGAGCTAGAGGAATAGGGCAAATAAAAGAAATTATGTTAGATGATATAAATAATAGAGCTGATTCTATGTTTGATGGCTCAACTTTTACTATGGATGATTTAGGTAAAGATCTTCTTACAGATGTAGATTTAATGGCTAGAGGGCTAAAAGTATCACAACATTACGCAAAATATTTAGGAAAAAACCCTAATGATTTTTATATAGTGTCTCAAATATATAAACAAGGTATGGATAACATTAGAAATAATAATTACGATACTACCTATGATGACAGACTTACTAAAAGAGGTAATGCTATTGGAGTAGATTATAAGGATATAAATCTATCTAATGTCCCTGAATTACAAGAAGGTGGCACACCTTGGGGAGGAGCTACAGGTACAATATATGAAGAACCTTCTGGTCCAAAACCTTTACAACAACAAATGATAAATGCTTTTAGTGAGGGTGGAATATCAGATGATAAACCGTCTCTTAAAAAGAAAGCAAGTTTTGCACCTTTTTTAGACACTGGAAAAAAAGCATTAGAATTTGCAGGAGCTTTTACTGGACCTATAGGTGCTGCATCTTTTTTAGGTAGACAGATAGCTTCAGGAGAAGGTTATTCTGGAGAACCTTTAAGCGGTAACAATACTGCAGGCATGAATGTAACTAGTGGGAATGTAGAAAGTGGTAGGGGCACTCGTAGTGCAACCACTGCTACACCTGATACAATAGTTAGACAACCTGAAACAGAACAAGAGTTTGAAGAAAGAGTTTCTGTTTATGACAATTCTATAAAAGAAAAACAAGAATTAGAACAATATTTTAAAGATAATTTTTTAAATCCTAATTATGAGGGAACTAAATATATAGAGCCTTCTGTAGAAATAAAATCATTAAGTGAGTTAAACGAGTTAAATCAAGATTTAATAAATAAAAAATTAATTAAATTAGAATATAAAACACAAAATGGACCAGTTAAATCGTTTGTTTCTATAAAAGATTTGCATTTAATGCTTAAAGGAGACGATCCAGTAGACTCTTATATAGCAGGTTTGGCATTTGATGGATTAGGACAAGGAAAATCTATAGTATTTGATCCTATAAATAAAAATAGTATAAATGTAAAATTTACATCTACCGTAGAAGAAAGTATTTAAGTAGTAATACTACTTGAACCTAGACAGTAATGTCTAGTATATGGCTACCTACTAACCCCTAGCAATAGGCAACTGAGTAGCCCCATTAAAGGAGACAATTATGTCAGAAACTAATGAAGAAGTCAAAGTCACCAAAGACGAAAAAACAGGTGACACAATAATGAAGAAACCAACTCGTTATGCGAGAACAGAACCTACAGCACAAGAACTAGCTGCAGAGGAAGAACTTAAAGCGAGAGAAGAAACTTCAACAGAGGAGAATACACAGGAAGTAGAACCTGAAGGTGCTGAAGAACAATCATTTAAGAAAAGATATGGTGATTTACGCAGACACATGCAAAAAACTACAGAGGATAAAGATAAAGAGATAACAAAACTGAAAGAACAACTTTCAGCAGCAACTAAAAAAGAAATTAAACTACCTAAGACAGATGAAGAAATTGAGTCTTGGGCAAAAGAATATCCAGATGTTGCAAAAATTGTTGAAACGATTGCTATGAAAAAAGCTGCAGAACAAAGCAAAGACATAGAAGACCGTTTAAACGCTTTATCTGAAAAAGAAAGACTAACATCAAGAGAAAGAGCTGAAATGCAATTACTTCAAATACATCCTGATTTTGAAGAAATTAGAGATAATCCAGATTTTCATGCGTGGGCAGAAGAACAGCCTGACTATATACAATCAGCGTTATATGAAAATGAAGATGATCCTAGAGCAGCAGCTAGAGCTATTGATTTATATAAAGCAGATATGGGAGTATCTAAAAAGAAGAAAACTTCTAAAAAAGATGCTGCTAAAGCTGTAACCACTAAAGGTTCAACTACTACTCCAGACAGTGCTTTATCTGATGCAGATACTATATTAGAATCAGATGTTGCAAAAATGTCAGCAATAGAGTATGAGAAAAACGAAGATATTATACACAAGGCTATCAAGTCAGGTAAATTTGTGTATGATGTTAGTGGAGCAGCAAGAGCTTAACTGCTTGACAAATTACTATTTTTGTGTATGTATAGTGCAATACACATTCGTGTAGACCAGAATTTTATATTCTCTACTCTACAATTATCAAACGAAATTCAACTCAGGCTACCTGATGTTATGGCCCTTGGCAAAGATACCCATATTACCCATCAGCCCTTACGATGTCGAGTTATCGTTTGTTGGCCCTTAATTATATTATAGGAGATACAAAATGGCCTTTAAAGTAGCGTCAGGTTATCAAAACCTACCTAATGGTAATTTCTCTCCAGTCATTTATAGTCAAAAGGTTCAGCAAGCATTTCGTAAGAGTTCTGTTTCTGAATCAGTTACTAATAGTGACTATTTTGGAGAAATTGCAAACTTTGGTGACACAGTTCGTATCATCAAAGAGCCTGAAATAACTGTTAAAGAATATGCTAGAGGTACTCAAATCGTTCCACAAGATTTAGACGATGAGGATTTCAGCTTAGTAGTAGATCAGGCAAATTACTTTGCTTTTAAAGTAGATGACATTGAAGAAGCTCATTCTCATGTTAACTTTGAAAGCATGGCATCAGATCGTGCAGGCTATCGACTCCGTGATCAATATGACCAAGAAGTTTTAGGATATTTATCTGGATATAAACAATCCTCTTTAAGCACAGCAGCAGGAGCAGTAAACGACACAGTTTCTGGTACTGTAGCTGTTGGCACTGCAGGAACAGATGAACTTCTAACATCCATGAAGCTGATTAAAAGTAGTTTTGGCAACATTACTACATCTTCAGCAGGGGATCATTCAATCCCACTAGCAATTAGGCTACCAGGTGCAACATCAGTTGCAACTGCTACAGCCACACCTTTACAGGTTGTTGCTAGAATGGCTAGACTTCTTGATCAACAACAAGTTGATAAAGACGGAAGATGGCTCGTAGTAGATCCAGTGTTCATTGAATTACTTGCAGACGAAGACTCAAGATTACTTAACAATGATTACCGAAATAAAGGTGATCTAGAAAGTGGTCTAGCAGTTGGACAACTACATGGATTCGATGTATATGTTTCAAGCAACCTACCTTCAGTTGGAACTGGTCCTGCAACCTCTGGTTCAGCAAACCAAAATTCTAACTATGGTGCGATTGTTGGTGGACATAGTTCAGCAGTTGCTACTGCTTCTCAAATCAATAAAGTAGAATCTTACAGAGATCCTGATTCATTCGCTGATATCGTCAGAGGAATGCAGATGTATGGAAGAAAAATACTTAGACCAGAAGCAATCGTAACAGCTAAATATAACGCAGCGTAAAGGAGATTAACTTATGGCAACTTATGACTTAACAGCTAAATCCACTACAGGCGTTAGTGCTGATTCTAACACCAATTTTCCTGCTAGTGTAAACCCAAGTGCTTATGTTCTAGAAAAAGAATTAGACATTGCTCAATTAGTAGCAGACGGAACTTTTTCCAATGTTACTAGTGGTGATGTTTTTCAATTACTAGAAATCCCTGCTAATACTATTGTAGTAACAGCAGGTGCTAATGTAACTACAGCGTTTACAGGCGGCTCTGCTGCTGCAGATATTGATTTTGCAGGCGGAGATGACATCGTAGACGGTGGTGACTTAACATCCACTGGATACCTTGCAGCAGGTTCTAACGGTCAAGCTAACATCATCAACACAGGAGCAGCAAACACATTTACTGCTCTACAATCAAGTGCAGACACTATTGATGTGACTATTTCTGCAACTGATACTAACTGTGTTAGTGGAGTACTAAGACTTTATGCAGTCTGTTTAGACATTTCTTCTCAACAAACAGGAAGAACTGAAGTAGACAGAGATTTAGTCTAGTATAAATTATTACTTAGCGTAGGAGGGGCAGGTATGTACCGCCCTTCCTACAACAATAAAAGAGAAAATTATGGCATATACTTATATAGAAGTTTGTAACGAAACCCTTAGAAGATTAAATGAAGTAGAGATGACTTCATCACAATTTTCTGGAGCTAAAGGTATACAAGCTTTAGTAAAAGATGCTATTAATAATGCACAAAGAGATATTTACTCTAGAGATAGAGAGTGGCCTTTTGCGTATGCCACAACAAGTCAAACATTGACAGCAGGGACAAGAGAATACGCCTTGACAACTAATTATTTGTCAATAGATTTAGACACTGTTTTAATAGATAGAAACGATAGTTTAAATATAGAAGAAAAACATTTAACACCGATAACATACACAGAGTATGTAGATCGTTATATAGAAAGAGACGAACAAAGAGATTCAAGTGATTATGAAACACCTGAATTTGTATATCTTACACCAGATTATAAATTAGGAGTTAGCCCAACTCCAGATAAAGCTTATGTTGTAAAATATACTTACTATAAAGTTCCAACAGAATTATCTGCATCAGATGATGTACCAGAAGTACCAGTTCAATATAAAAATATATTAATAGATGGTGCTATGTATCATATGTATATGATGAGAGATAATATAGAACAGTCAGACAGATCAGCTAGGGCATTCGAGGAGGGCATTGACCAAATGCGTTCAATATTAATAAACAGATATATTAGAATGCGTGATACGAGGGTTAGTGATGTAATTAATGACTGATAGGTTACAAACTGCAAAAGTATTATCAAGAGGTGGTTTGTATACCAATGAGGACTTCTTAGCTTTAAGTGATACACTACCAGGAGCTGCTACAGGATTGGTTAATTTTGAAGTAGGTCAATATGGAGGCTATAGAAGAGTAAGTGGGTATAAATATTTAGACTCATCCTATGGTAGACCTGCAGGAACAGGAAAAGCATTAGGGGTATTTATTTATGATGGCTCTGTATATGCTGCTAGAAAAGAAGCATCAGGAAATGATTATGATGTTCTTAAATATGTTTCAGGATCAGGGTGGGCGACAACAAGTTTAACATCAGGTCAGGTAGCTACTGATGTGGTAAGAGTAAGAGGATTAAATCATTCTTTTACAGGAAGTAAAACTTTAATACTTACAGATGGTATTAACTACCCAATGAGATTAGTTAGTACAAGTTGGACAAAATTAAATGGTTCGGCAGATGTAGATAACGCTAAGTTTGCAGAAGTATATAGAAACCATTTATTTTTTGCAGGCATGAGCCAAAAACCGCAGTTACTAGTATTTACTGCACCAAACAGCGATAGTGATTTTACAGCAGCTAGTGGAGCAGGAAGTATAAATGTAGGTTTTGATATAATGGGCATTAAAAGATTTAGAGATGCTCTTTATATTTTTGGTAAAACAGATATAAGAAAATTAACAGGTAGCTCTACAGCAAACTTTAGTTTAGCAGAAGTATCAAGCAGTGTAGGATGCCTAGCAAGTGATAGCATAGTAGAAATAGGTGGTGATGTATTATTTTTAGCACCAGACGGTATAAGAACTATTCAAGCTACAGAAAGAATTGGTGATGTAGAATTAGCAACTATTTCAAAACCTATTCAAAATGCGTTACAACTAATTGATATAGATTTTACATACGAACAATGTGTATCTTTAGTAGTAAAAGAAAAATCACAGTTTAGATACTTATTTGGTAAAAGTAGTTTAGGTACTACAAGCACTGCAGGATTTATAGGAGCACTAAGAACATCGGATCAAAGATCAGGTTGGGAGTTTGGTGATTTAAGAGGTTTTCAAGCTAATTGTGCAACTAGTGGTTATATAGGTGATGATGAATATGTATTACACGGAGATTATGATGGGTACATATACAGGCAAGAACAAGGGGGAACATTCCAAGACAATAATGTTTTTGCCTCATATAAAACACCTTTTTTAGATTTTGGTAATCCAGAATTAAGAAAATTGTTTAGTAAAGTATCTATATTTACAAGACCAGAAGGAGATAATACATTTTTAGTTACCGCAGATTATGATTGGGATGACGCTGATGTATTTAGTCCAAATGATTATAGTATAACTTCTTCAGGTGCAAGAGCTGAATATAGAGATACAGCAACAGCATATGGTACAGCAGGTTTTGTATACGGAGGAGCAACAAAACCAGTTATAAGAGAAAATATACAAGGCTCAGGTAGAGCAATGTTATTAAGATTTGTTACAACAGCTAGTGCAAACCCATTTAGTATATTTGGGTTTTCAATACAATACGAGGAGGCAGGGTTAAGATAATGGCAGGATACGCAAGACAAAGTTCAAGTAGTATAGCAGATGGTGAGGTAATCACAGCCGCACCACTTAACAGTGAGTTTGACGCATTATTAGCGGCATTCGCATTTAGTGGAGGACATAACCATGATGGAACTTCCACAGAAGGTGCTTATGTAGGATTAATAGCAGATGTAGATGCACTAAATAAAATAGTTGTTGACACATCTAATAATAGACATGGTTTCTTTGTAGAAGTATCTTCTTCTGCAGTAGAACAAATAAGAATACAAGATGGTGCAATCGTTCCTGTAACAGATAGTGATATTGATTTAGGAACTAGCTCATTAGAATTTAAAGATCTTTATATAGACGGAACTGCTTACATTGATACTCTTGAAGTACATGTAGGTGCTACATTAAGTGCAGGTGTATTAACCTTACCAGATGGATCAGCTTCTGCTCCTGTTATTACAAATGCTAGTGATACAAATCAAGGTCTATACTTCTCAGGTACAGATGAAATGTCATTTACTGCAGGAGGTACTGCTCAAGTTACTTTTGCTGATGGTGCTATTAAACCAGTTACAGATAATGATATTGACTTAGGTACATCTTCTTTAGAATTTAAAAACTTATATATTGATGGTACAGCTAATATAGATACTCTTGCTGCTACTACTATGAGTGGTGATTTAGCTATGGGCAGTAACAAAGTCACAGGTTTGGCTGCTCCTACTGCTGACGGTGATGCCGCAAGAAAAGTATATGTAGATGATTCTATTGCTTCGGCTGAAGGTCTTACACAACTAGCAGGTATTATAAATGTAAATGGCTATCACTTTACTGGTAGTTCTGGAGAAAATATTACATTTAAACCTGTAGGCAGTGCATCAACAGTATCTACACAAGACACTGATGGAGAGTTTGTAGCTCTTGTTCTTAAAAATGAAAGTGATGCTGCAGATACAACAGGCATAGC
>VTLG01013435.1_pt1 | contig 15857 bp, 19 predicted proteins | sample 4694571 | NCBI WGS metagenome assembly VTLG01 (sample SAMN12604809, study PRJNA352737) | marine metagenome | biome: ENVO:00000447; feature: ENVO:00000209|ENVO:00000569|ENVO:01000036; material: ENVO:00002151; isolation source: viral sequences binned using virsorter ...
CCTGTTGGTGTTGCAACTAAAGTAAAAAATTATGCTAAATCTTATCAACAAATTAAAAATCTTGGTAAATATATGGGTGTTAGCAAAACTTCTAAGATTGCTAAACGTATGGCAGAAGGTGCATTTATTTTAGGATTTGCAGAGCCCTTTGTAAGAAGAGGGTCTAGACCTGATATGGATTATGGTTTAGTTCCTTTTGCCAAACCTATTGAAACTAAAAATTTAAAAGGAAGAAAATTAGCTAAGGCAACTTTAATAAATAAAATTAAATATGCATCTGAAGGAACTTTAATTGGCGGTGGTTTTCCATTAGCTGCTAAAGCATTACAACAAACATATAAATACACAGCTCGATATCCATTAAAAGGAACTCTTCAAGCAACAACTTATGGAACAGGTAAAGTATTAGGAGGAGCATCTTATTTATTAGCAAGAGCACCGATGGTTCCAACCGTTGCAAGAGTTACTAGAGATTGGTCCATGGCTGCATTAACTAAAGGAGTAGCTCCTGCAATTGTGTCTACTATGTCAGGTAAAGTAGTTAAACAACTTCCACCATTTAAAGAATGGAGAATGTTATCCGTTGCTAATCCTAAACCTGAACTTAGAAATTTAAAAAGATTAGATAATTTTCTATCTTACTTTAGATCTTTTGGAGAAAAAAATTTAGAAATGGGAACTATTGAAGAAGGAGTAAAGCTTGCAATCAAGGGAAGAGTTAGAAATATTTATAAAGCTTTAGAAGGAGTTGAAGCGTCTGCTTATCGATTAGCCAAAGGATTTGAAACAAGATACAATAAAAATACTACATCTCCAGTAGGAGAAAAATATTTTTTAGATAAAGTTATGCAATATCTTAAAGGTCAAACAAAATTAGAATCTCTTCCTAAAGAATTAAGATTTTATGCTAAAGAAATAAATGATCAAATGAATATGGTAAGAAAAGCTTATGGCAAAGCTTTACCTAAATCTAAAAAATTTGAAGATTTTAGAAGTGAGTTATTAAATGATTTAAATAAATATATGAGAGCATCGTTTGCTACTTTTACAAATGAAATGTATCAACCTTTAACTAAAGTAAGAAAAGAAGCTAATGATTGGATTGTAAAAAATGTAATTAAAAAAAATAAAGATTTTAGATTAAATGCTGTATCTCCTAAAACAGGTTACCCAAATGTTTCTAAAGAAAAAGCATATCAAATGTTGGGTGATGATATGATAGAAAATATATTACACATAGGTAGAAGTGAGGGGAGAGACCCAATAAGAGCTTTAAGAGAAATTGGATTTAGGTTATTAAGAAGAGATAAATATCGATTTTTAAATAGTGGAGAAGAACTACCAAATGTTATTCAAAATTTATTAGGTAAAGAAAACAATTTACGAGCATCCGTTCTTTCTACATATACTGATTTAATATCTCAACTAATGTATAAAAAAGGTTATGATCAAATTGCAAAAGTTGGATTAAATGCACCAAAACCTTGGTTGTTTGCTGATGAGGCGGCTGCAATTAGAACTGTAGGTGCTAAAAAAATACATAAAATTCCTAATCTTGGTAATCTTCCAAGTGAAATATTAAATCTTTATGCATCGGACGAAATAGTAAATGCATTAAGGGGTGTACAAAATGGTGGTATATTAAATCAATTAATTAAATCTGCTTTTTATAGACACTTACTTCAATTTAAAGTGGCAACACAATTAGGTAAAACAGTTTTTTCTCCACAAACACAAGTACGTAACGTAGAATCTGCAGCTTTATTTCCATTTGTAAATGGTCACATAGGCGGAAGATCTAGTGTAACTGATTCATTAAAAATAGTTTTAGATGATGTGTTTGGTGCAGGTAATAAAATAGAAGATAAAAAATTCTTTGAATTTATACAAAAAGAAATTCGTTTAGGTACTATGGATGAAAACGTTATAGCATCTGAGCTACGTGGAGTTCTTCAAGAAATTAAAGATGGAAGCACAAACAGTATTGATAAACTATTTAATAGAATGGTAAAAACTAATTTTGTAAGACAAGCTACTAGAGTTTACGCAGGTGGTGATAACTTATGGAAACTGTATGGTAGACAATGGGCTAAGTCTCAATTGGTAGATGTTCTTCCTAATAGAAAAGCTGCGTTAGAATATGCAAGATACGTAGGTCAGTACATTAACGAAGATGATTTATTAACAGGAATGAAAAAATCTTATGATGATATTATGGACGAACTATCGGCATGGGAAATAAGAAATACTTATCCAACCTACAGTAAAGTACCACCAATAATTCAAGCTATAAGAAAATTACCATTTGGTAATTTCATATCTTTTCCGGCAGAAATCTTGAGAACTGCAACACGGATCATGGACCTTGGATTAAAACAAGCGTCACATTCTAATCCTCACATACGTCAGATGGGTCTTAGAAGATTAATGGGTGCGTCTTTAGGCTTCTATGGCTTAGGTGCAGGTTTATACTACACAACTCTAGCGTTAACTGGAACAACAGAAGATCAATGGGATGCATATAAAAGATCCTTTGCAGCATCTTGGGATAAAGATAAAAATTTATTACCAATGACTACATTTAAAGATGGTAAAACTAAAGCTATTAACTTTTCATATTTTTCTCCTTACGATGTTCTTCAAGCACCTATTCAATCAGCGCTTAATAAGGCGGCTGCACAAGATTTAAATCCAGAAGAAACATCAGATTATATATTAGGATTAATGTTTGATCCAGATGGACCAATGATGTCATTAATGGAACCATTTATTGCTGAACAAATTGGACTTGAAAGAATTCAAGATATTATGCCAGCTGGTTATTTTGTAGGTGGAAGAGGTGGTGTAACTGGAGAAGGAACAAAAATTTATTCTCCATCTGATAGTTTAAGCGATAAATTTGATAAATCTTTTTCTCATTTATTTAAAGGAATTGAACCAGGTGTATTTACAACAGCAAAAAAAATATACGGTGGAGGGACAGATAATTTAACTAAAGGCGGTTTTCCAATTGAACTAAGAGATGAATTGTTAGCTTTGTTTTCTGGTATTAGAATTATAAATATCGATGTACCTAAAAGTTTAGGATATAAAATTGCGGAAACAAATAGATTGTTAAGAGCAACCGATGATACTGAAAAATTTTATAGCTCTAAAGATTATATGATTAGAGGGCCCGAAGTTATTTTAGAAGAATATAATCAAATACAAGAAGAAGCATTTAGAATTCAAAAAGATGCCTTTCAATATATTAAAGACGCAAGACTTATTGGTGTAAGCGATAGAACTATTAGAGAAGTATTAAAAAATCAAAATGTTCCCACAAAAACTATAAGAAATTTAATGAATGGATATTTTACTCCAGTTAATTATTCTGAATCAAGATTTGAAAAGAAAATTAAAGATGTAAAAGCTCAAGCTCAACGTATGACAGCAAAAGATAAAGACATAGGATACATTGCTAAGTCTAGTTATTTATATCCTAAAATGGGTTTAGATAGAATTAAAAGATCTTGGAATCAAAAAAGATTTGAATTGTTAGATTGGCAAAAAGAAAAAGAAAAACCTGGGTTGTTTAAAAGATTGAAGAAAAGATTAAATCCATTTAAAGGATTTGGTGCGCCAAAAGAACAAGCAGAAATGCCAACGCCACCATTACCTCAAACACCTATGCCAAAATTAACACAAAATACACAGCAAAAAGACCCTACTACTAACTTGACAAGAACAGAACAGGCACTACTATCACCATCAGAAAAAATAATTGCGGGGAGAACCTAATGGCTAAGAACGCATTACAAAAAATTGAAGAACATGAAAAGCTTTGCAGGATTATGCAGAAGCAGACTCATGATAAAATAAATAAGCTAGAACGCCAAATAAACCGTATAGAAAGTATCTTATTAGTGTCTACTGGAGCGTTGATTACTGGCATGGGATATGTTATATTTACTTTACTCTTACACTAAAAAATCATGCAATTATCGAAACATTTTAAACTAGAAGAAATGACTAAATCAATGACTGCTACACGAAAAGGCATTGATAATTCACCAGGAGCAGGTGATATTAAAAATTTAGAAAACGTATGTTACGAGATACTGGAACCTTGTCGGGCACACTTTGACAAAGCAATTACGGTGACCTCGGGCTACCGCAGCGAGGCACTGTGTGAAGCAATCGGCAGCAAAAAAACGTCGCAACATGCAAAGGGCCAGGCGGTTGACTTTGAAATAGCAGGTGTACCAAATATTAAGATTGCTTACTGGCTGTCTAATAACGTGGACTTCGATCAATTGATCCTTGAGTTCTACAAAAAAGATGATCCGGCTGCGGGCTGGGTCCACGTATCTTACAATGAAAAAGGATCTAACAGAAAACAGATTTTAACTTACGACGGGAAAAGCTACGAAAACGGGCTTCCCGAAATGAAGTGGTCCGGCGGAAAAGTCGTATCTTAAAATTTTAGCGCGCGTCGCGCGTATATCCTACTAAATCCATGATTTAAGTTCTTCACCTAAAACTTCTGATGCTATGTTTATTTTTTTACGTAAAGATTTTACTATCTTTTCATCAACAGTATTGTCAGCATTAATATCTACATAAGTCACTGATTTTTTTTGACCAATTCTGTGAGCTCTATCTTCTGACTGTAAACGCTTCTCTAGGTCATATCCGTTAGAATAGTAAATTACAGTGTTTGCAGCTGTCAAAGTAATCCCATAGCCGCCCGTAGAAGGCGTTCCAACAATAAACCGACACTTAGGGTCGGACTGAAATTTCTTTATATTAGGTTGTCTTTCATCTTGGGGAGTTAATCCATAATAGTCAACAATGGAGCCCGGACCATGGACCTTAACAATTTCTTTAATTATACTTTTAATATCATATTGATAGTGAGCCCATATAATGGCTTTTCCTTCAATCTCTTCTAACACATCCATTAATTCATCTATTCTATTATTTTTTATTGGCTGAGTGGTGCCATCGTCAGCTGTAAAATGACCACATGTAATTTGATGTAATCTCATTAATTGTGTTAATGCGTTAACTGTTGTAACTCTTTTGCCATTTAAAATAGCTAACGCTTCTTTTTTCATTTGATCATACAATTTATTTTGATCAGGAGTTAAATTAATTTGACGTTTCATATAAATTTTATCCGGTAAATCTAAACAATCTTCTTTAAGAACACGGTAAGAAAAATTTTTAAGTGTATCAGAAAGTTCTGCTAAATTTTGAAATTTGTCTACCACTTGAATTGATCTACCTTGAACGTTAATAGTTTTCATGAGAGCATATCTATTTCTAAATGCATAAAATGATGTAAAATCTAATAGATAAGGGTTTAAAAACTCACATTGACTGTATAAATCTAAAGGGTTTTTAGTCACAGGAGATCCTGTCATTATTCTTCTGTACTTAGCCATTTCTGATGCTTTAATAATATTTTTAGTTCGTTTAGCTTTAGGATTTTTAATAGTAGTAGATTCATCGATGGCCATTAAAGTTTCATGACAAGATAAAAATTTTTTAGCAAACTCTACACCTTTTGTTGTGCTTAAAGCTTCAACATTCATAATAAGAATATGAAGAGATTCTTCTACCTCAAATAAACTTTCTAAATTTTCTCTTTGTTTTTTAGTTATGTTTGATTGCCACAAAATAGTCACATTTTCAATATGATTAGGAAGATGACTAGGAAGTTCTTGATTATACCAAGTTCCTATTACACCTTTAGGTGCTATAATTAATACTCCATTAATTTTACCTTTATCATACAACATAGACGCGTTATCAATTAATACCTTAGTTTTACCTGTACCCATTTCCATAAAATAGGCGTACGTTTCCCTATTCCATGACTTTTCTAAGGCAGTCAATTGATGCTTGTATGGTTTTGTTTTAAATTTGTAATTCATTTTTACTTTCTACTTGACAATATAATGTTGAATCTCTATATTGTCAAGTATGAAAGAAAATAATTTACCAATGGTGTATGTTGTTCAAGAAATACCAGGGACTAAAGAAGGTAAACCTAAAATAAATATTATGGGTGCTGCGACTTATGGTAATTTTAAATTTTTATTACCGGAACTTTCACAAATAATTTTTTCTCCAGGTCCTTTAATTTATAAATTAAGACAAGCATTAAAAGATTTTACTGAGAATGATTATTTATTATTAACAGGCGATCCGGCAATTATAGGAGTTGCATGTTCTTTAGCTTCTGAAATGACAAATGGTAAATACAAACTTTTAAAATGGGATAGACAAGAAAGAAAATATTATCCTATTGAAATTAACCTACATGAGAAAGGAAAAATGAATGAGCGTTAAACAAGTAATAAAGATGCCCGACTTTGAGGCAGATCAACAAGATGCAATGAAGAAAACTGATAATATTCAATCTCTTGCAGATCAAGTTGAAAGACTAGAAACTTTACAAAAAGAGGTGAACTTTGTAGAGGAACAATTAAAACAAAAGAAAAAAAATTTAGAACATTTATCGGGAGAAGTTATTCCAACTATGATGTCTGAGATGGGTTTATCTCATCTTAAACTTATGGATGGATCTTCGGTAGATGTTAAGCCGTACTATAGTGCTAATATTTCTATAGCTAATAAAGAATCGGCTTTTAACTGGCTTCGTCAAAATGGACTAGGAGATATAATCAAAAACGAGATATCCGTATCTTTTGGTCGCAACGAAGATAACAAGGCAGCTGATTATGCTGCTCTTGCAGAAGAGCGTGGGTTTCAACCAACACAAAAGCTGAAGGTTGAGCCCATGACTCTCAAAGCGTTAGTCCGTGAGCGTATTGAGGCAGGTAAAGAAATGCCAACGGAAATTTTCAATGTATTCATTGGAAATAAAACTACAATAAAAAGGAACAAATAAACATGAACCAAGTAGCAACAAAAAAAGAAGGAGCATTAGCAACAAATCTATTTGAAGCTGATGCTAATAAAGGTGCTCAAAACATTTCGCAAGAAGATCTTGCGTTACCATTCTTAAAAGTTTTGGGACAATTATCTCCTGAGGTAAATAAAACTCATGGAAAATATGTCGAAGGTGCAGAGCCCGGCAAGATAATTAATACTGTTACCAATGAATTGTATGATGCAGTGGATGTACTTCCCGTGTTTTACAAGAGACAATATATTGAGTGGCAAGATCGTGGAACTAGCACTGGTGCGCCAGTAGCAATTCACGAAGCCGACAGTGATATCGTTAGTCAAACGACTAGGGATAAATCTTTTAAAGATAGATTACCAAATGGTAATTATCTTGAGAACACTGCAAATCACTTTGTGATATTGTTAGGTAAGAGTCCAACTACAGCTTTGATTTCTATGAAAGCTACTCAATTAAAAGTGAGTAGAAAATGGAACTCAATGATGATGGGAATTAAAATGCAGGGCAAAAACGGATTATTTACTCCGCCAACATACAGCCACATTTATAATCTAAAGACTGTTCAAATGTCTAATGACAAAGGAACATGGTTTGGATGGGATGTAACAAAAGTTGGTCCTGTATCAGATAAATCAATCTATGACATAGCTAAAGGTTTTGCTGAAAGAGTAGGCAAAGGCGAAGTTCAAGCTAAGCATGGATCTGAAGAAAATTCTAGTACTCCATACTAATCCTAGGTAGTGGGCGGTAAAGCGAGAGTGGAAACCGCCCACGCTAAAAAATTTTATGTCGGTAGAAAATTTTAAAAATATATTTAAAGGATTAGAACGTGCTCATGGTGTCACTAAGTTAGGAACTTCAAATGGCAACGGTGAAAAAGTTAAGGGTCAATCTTTTGTTAAACGAGAGCCTGTCACAGATCAACTGTGGAACAATCATTTAAAAGGTATAGATAGTCTTGGTGTAATTCCAATTAATGATGACAATAACTGTAAATGGGGTTGTATAGATATAGACTCTTATGCAGGATTTGATCATCTTAAGTTAATTAACAAAATTAAAAATTTAAAATTACCATTGATAGTGTTTAGATCTAAGAGTGGTGGTGCACATGTATTCTTATTTACTTCTGAATATGTTGAAGCAAAATTAATGAGAGATAAATTAAATCAGATAAAAGCTATATTAGGTTATGGTGGATCTGAGGTATTTCCAAAACAAACAGAATTAAAATCGAAAGATGATACAGGAAATTTTTTAAATTTACCATACTTTAATGGAGATAATACAACAAGATATGCGTTTCTTGAAAATGGAAGTGCAGCTAGTCTTAAGGGTTTCTATGGTTTGTATGAAAGATGTGTTCAAAATTTAAAACAAATACAAGAAATCGAAATTAAAAGACCGGAATCAGAATATAGTGATGCTCCTCCATGTATTGAAACTCTAGCAGCAAATAAAATTGGAGAAGGTGGTAGAAATAATGCATTGTTTCACTACGGAGTATATGCAAAACAAAAATGGCCAAGTAATTGGAAATCAAAAATTACTTTATTTAATGCAACTGCAATGTCAACGCCTTTATCTGATTCAGAAGTTCAAATAATAGAAAAACAACATGAGAAAAAAGAATGGGGATATAAATGTAATGACGAGCCCATGTGTAGTATGTGTGACAAAAGTTTATGTCGAAAAAGAAAGTTTGGTATAGGTCAGGACATAATGTTTCCTGGGCTAACCGACCTCCAGGTTATTGATCTGGAGGATCCTTACTACTATCTAAATGTAGACGGAGAAAGATTATACTTAGAAAATGTAAAATACTTAAGACAACAAAGTTTATTTCAAGAGGCTTGTATGAAACAATTAAGATTTAGACCACCAACATTAAAAGAAAAAGATTGGGTATTAATTACAAATCAATTATTAAACAATGCCGAAGTTACGGAGCCAGCAGCTGGTATGAAAACAGATGACCAGTTAAATAATCATTTAGAAGAATATTGTTTGAACAGAACTCAATTAGATAATCCTTTAGATTTACCTAAAGGAGGTGTTTGGAATTCTGAAGGTTATCATCATTTTGTATTTGATAGATTCTACCATCAATTTTTAATGCGTAGAAGATGGGATCTTGGTTATTCAAGAACAGGACAAATGTTAAAAGAAAAATGTAATTGTGAAAACAAAAGAGTAAGTAAAGAAAAGATTAGAGTCTTTGCTGTAAAAGAATTTGATAAGAAACAAGAAACTAAAAAGAATATTATATACAAAGAGGAAGCACCTTTTTAATGAAAACAATAGTATTAGGACCACCTGGAACTGGGAAGACAACTACATTATTAAATAAGGTAGATGATTATTTAAAAGAAACTGATCCTGATAAAGTTGGATACTTTGCGTTTACACAAAAAGCTGCGTACCACGCAAGAGATGAAGCAATAAAAAAATTTAATTTAACTGAGGATGATCTTCCTTATTTTAGAACACTACATTCATTAGCATTTAGAAGACTAGGTATTAAAAAAGAAGACGTAATGCAGCGCAGACACTATGTAGATTTTGGTAAAAGAGTTAAAGAAGATATAGGTTATGCTAAATATGAAGATGACCACAATGGTTTTTTTACCACAGATAGTGAGTATTTAAGATTAATAAATCTAGCTAAACTAAGAAACATTGCTCCTGAAAAACTATATGATGCAGGAGAACATAACAGTGACTTAGAAAGAAATAAAGTTATTACAATTGCTACCGAATTAGAAAAATATAAAAAAGAAAATAGTCTAATAGACTTTAATGACATGATATTAGATTTTATTAAGTCAGATAAGTCTCCTAAATTTGACGTAGTATTTATAGATGAAGCACAAGATTTATCATTAATGCAATGGGATATGGCTAAAAGTATTTGGAATAAAACTACCGATTCATTTATTGCAGGTGATGATGATCAAGCTATCTTTAGATGGGCTGGATCTGATGTAGATTCATTTATTGCACAAGAAGGACAGATGCTTCCATTGATACAGTCACATAGAATACCAGCTAAAGTTCACAATCTAGCTATGGGAATTATTAATAGAATTAAAAATAGAATTGATAAATCATGGAAACCTAAAGTTCATGAAGGGTCTTTATCTAGATATGAAGAGTTTGAACAAATAGATATGTCCTCAGGTGAATGGTTAGTATTAGCAAGAACTAAATACATGCTTAACGAATTAGAAAATCACATATATCAAAATGGTTGGTATTATAAAAATAAATATAAAAAGACTAAAGAAAAAGAACTTTATTCTGCTGTTGTAGACTGGGAACATTTACGTCAAGGTCAACTATTAACTCAAGAACAATTAATAAAAATTTCAGCTTATATGAGTTCTGATAAATTTAATAAGAAAATGCTTAAAGGTATGACTAAAGGATCTTATTATGGCATCGATAAACTTACAAAAGAATATGGTTTAAAAACTAAACTGACTTGGTTTGAAGCATTTGACAATGCAGCTAAAAGAGATGTAAACTATTTAAAAAAAATGAGAAGAAATGGAGAAAGATTAAAAGAGGATCCAAGAATAGAATTATCAACAATACATGGAGCTAAAGGTGGTGAATCACAAAATGTAGTTTTATTAACTGACCTTAGTGAAAACACATTAACGTCTTATGAAAAAAATCCTGATGACGAGAATAGATTATTCTATGTTGGTGCAACACGGACCAAGGAACATTTACACATTATAGAGCCCAAAAAAGAATACAAAGGATATAAATTATGAGTCACCCTTACGCAGAAAGTAGAAAACGAGCAAGAAAAAAATGGAGAAAAAGTGAAAAGGGTAGAGCATGGGATTTAGCATATAGTCGTAGACCAGAAGTTAAAGAAAGAAAACATGAAGAATATATTAAACGATTAATAAAAAGTGAAAGCTATGAGTGATATATATAAAAAGCAAGTGGGAGGGACTCACTATCAAAATATGGTCATTCAACCTAGTGAGTTTATAAATAAAAATAATATTCCTTTTGCTGAAGGAAACGCAATTAAATATTTATGTCGTCACAAACAAAAAAATCAAAAGCAGGATTTACTAAAAGCAAAACATTATATTGACATGGCGATCGATAGAGACTATCCTGAAGAAGTGAAAGAGATAAAAAAACAAAAAAATAATTCTTGGGGGATTGTTAAGTGATGCAACCACCTTTATTTAAACCACAAACAGAATGGTTGCCGCCTGAAAGTTTTCCTGATTTATCTAAATACGATGAGATTGCAATTGACTTAGAAACTAAAGATCCTGATTTAGTTAAAATGGGATCAGGTGCTGTCACTGGTAGAGGAGACGTTACTGGTATTGCAGTCGCTGTTAAAGGATGGTCAGCTTATTATCCAATTGCTCATGAAGGTGGTGGTAATATGGATAGAAACAAAGTTTTAAAATGGTTTCAAGAAGTTTTAAACACAGATTCTATCAAAATATTTCATAATGCAATGTATGACGTTTGTTGGCTTAGATCTTTAGGACTTAAAATAAATGGTAAGATTGTTGATACTATGATTGCTGCCGCAATTGTAGATGAAAATCAAATGCGTTATGACTTAAACAGTTGTAGCAGAAGATACATAGGCAAAGGCAAAGATGAATCAGCTTTGTATGATGCAGCAAAATCATGGGGAGTAGATCCTAAAGCAGAAATGTATATGCTACCAGCTATGTATGTAGGTGCTTATGCAGAAAAAGATGCTGAGCTTACTTATGAACTTTGGCAAGAACTAAAGAAAGAAATTTTACACCAAGATATACAATCTATTTTTGAATTAGAGACTGAACTTTTCCCTTGCCTAATCGATATGCGTTTTTTAGGAGTACGAGTAGATATTGAAGCAGCTCATCAATTAAAAGAACAATTACTAGCAGAAGAAAAAGAATGCTTAAAATTAGTAAAAGCAGAAACTGGAGTAGATACCCAAATATGGGCAGCGAGGTCGATAGCGCAAGTTTTTGAAAAACTTCACCTACAATTTGACCGCACCGAAAAAACAAATTCTCCATCATTTACAAAAAACTTTCTTCAAAATCACCCCCACCCACTGGTGAAAAGAATCGCCCGCGCTCGTGAAATAAACAAGGCGCATACCACGTTTATTGATACCATATTAAAACATAATCACAAAGGAAGAATTCATGCAGAAATAAACCAATTAAGATCAGATAATGGTGGAACAGTGACGGGTAGATTCAGTTATTCTAATCCAAATCTTCAGCAGATTCCTGCTAGAAACAAGGAACTTGGACCACGGATTAGGTCATTATTTATACCTGAGGAGGGCCATACATGGGGTTGTTTTGACTATTCTCAGCAAGAGCCTAGGTTGGTAGTGCATTATGCAGCTTTACAGAATCTCTATGGCGTGGACGAAGTGTTGGAAGCCTATAAAAAAGGCAATGCCGATTTCCATACTATCGTGGCAGACATGGCAGAGATACCGAGGGGACAGGCTAAGACCATAAATCTTGGTCTGTTCTATGGTATGGGTAAAAATAAACTACAAGCAGAACTAGGTGTGTCAAAAGAAAAATCAGATGAACTATTTAAACAGTATCATAAAAAAGTTCCATTCGTAAAACAAATGATGGATGCTGTAATGAGAAGAGCACAAGACTCAGGTAAGATTAGAACATTACTGGGTCGTCTTTGTCGTTTCCATTTGTGGGAGCCAAATCAATTTGGTATTCATAAAGCATTACCACATGATGCAGCGCTCAGGGAACACGGACCAGGGATTAAACGGGCTTACACATACAAAGCTTTAAACAGATTAATACAAGGATCAGCTGCTGACATGACAAAGAAAGCAATGATTCAATTACACAAAGAAGGAATTATTCCACATATACAAGTTCATGATGAATTAGATATATCAGTTAGTGATAATGCAGATAAGATAAAAGAAATAATGGAAGACGCAGTTTCACTTGAAGTGCCTAACAAAGTAGACTATGAATCCGGACCAAACTGGGGTAATATAAAAGAGGAGGAAAAATGAAACAATTTTTGAAACAATTAAAAGTAAAATGGGAGGTGTGGTCTCTATACTATAGAGAATACATCATTGGTTTTGTTATTGGTTTTGTCATTGGCGCTATAATTTTGTAATGCGCTATGGCTTACCTCAATGTAAATATTCCTGTGACGTATGCACAGATCAGGAGAGAGTATCTCTATGATCTTAAAAAACATCATGGCGAAGTTGAAGACTGCATCATATTTGGGCTTTCGTCCATTACTGGTCGTCCGTTACTTTTTCATGCAATTATGGAAAATGGTGCAATATTTTATAGACTGCCTATTTCAGCCTTTATTCAAAGAGGGTTTGATGTCAAAGAAATACCTAGGATGCGACTTGACGAGCTGGAGCTTTGGAATTGTTTTAGTTACCACCCTGCTGTTACTTCTTATGATATCTTAGACGGACAATCTGGCAAATACATTGGTAAAGATAAAAAATGGTACCATGGTGCGTACCTTTTTACAGTTGATTTTGCTCACCCAGATAGTAATATACTAGACACAGATCATTCGGAGATCCCGCACGAACATAAGTGCGCACACATACTTGCGTTAGAAAACGGCAATTATGCGGCACAGCCAAACAATAGATTAATATGGGATATTCCATCGTTTACAGTTAAGGATGAAATTCCTGACTGGAAAGTTCAAACTTCTGAGTGGAATGTAGAAGACACTCGGAAATGGAGAACGGAAGACACCGATAACTTTTTCTACGAAATTGAAGAAAAAAAAGATGGGTAAATGTAAAAATTGTCAGTGTGATTGTCATTGTGATAGTCCAATGCACCTACCTCCAGATGAATTAGATAAAGGCGGAGCATGCGTGTGTGATAATTGTGAATGTAAAAACGAAAATTATGAATGATAAGATTATTACTGCATTGTTGGCTATACTCATCGCACTTGGAGGTTGGACGCTCAGCCGAACGTTCTCCTTGTCACAAGATATGGTCCTTATTAAAGAAAAAGTATCACAAGTGGAGAAAGCAATGGATGAACAATTATGGAATTCTATACCCGATTCAAATAAAAAGAAAAAGAAAAAGCGTAAGAAAAAAAAGAAGCAGGACTAATGCCTAATGAAAATAGTAGACGTAATAAAATCAAATTTTGTAATGATACCCGTAGTAGCATCTGTTATCTTTGGATCGTTCACTGGTATTAAATACGTTATTAATCTTAACGACACTATTTACGCTAACAAACAAGAAATTATAAATCTCAAAAGAGATATTGCAGTAGAACAAGAAAAAGTATCTGATCTCAGAACTAGACTTGCAGCAGCTGAATCGACATGGTCGATGGCTGAAAACTTATACCAAACATTAGCTAACACGGTAAGGGAGCATTCTTATGACATTAAGGATATTAATCGCGATCTTAATAATTAGCGCATGTTTTCTTTTTACCATAGCTAACGCACGTAATGAGTATCTTAACAATGGTTATCGAGAGTGTAGAACAGGCGAAGTAGATGTTTCTATTCAACAAAGAGACACTGATTATAATTATAGTGACGGCAGTACTCATGAAGAAGAGTACCTTAGATTAACTTTTAGAAAGTATTTAGGCCATGCTTGCACAGAAGAATTTAAAGATCTTCAGATGGAAAACATGAATTTAAAACAACAATTAGAATTGTTTAAAATGTGTAACAAAGTAAATAGAAACCCAACTCTACAGCTTAATCAAAACTTTAATCTTTTAGTGTCTAAATGTAAGGGAATTGTACCTACTACTAAAGAAAAAGATCTGGAAAGACCTAAAGGAAATCACTGGGAAAACCTTAAAAAAGAGTATATAAAAGAAAACCCTGGAAATTATATGGGGACCAGAAAACCTCTTATAATGCCCACAGATGAACAATTGGAAGGACCTTTACTGGAACCAAAACAATGATGGAAAAAATTTTAACGATGTTAGTTGGACTCCTAATAGCATTAGGAGGGTGGAGTTTATCTAGAACTTTTGAACTATCAACTATTCAAGCTGTACAACAAGATAAAGTATATAAACTTGAAAGATATGTTGAAAAACTACAAGATCAAATGGATGACATGCAGGACTCTGATAAAGAGATCATGGACCAACACGAACAACTATTTAAAAAATTAGAACAAGGCAACACAGGATATAGTTATAACTAATGGCAAAACCTTTAAAAATTTCTGAAGAAGCAGCCGTGCAAATGCCTATGAAGACGGTAGCCTCGTTGATCTGTATGGTCGCGATCGGGACCTGGGCTTATTTTGGTATTATTGAGACTCAAAACAAAATTCAAACCACAGTAGAGTTGATGCAAAAAGATTTAGTGGAGAATACAGATTTTAGAATCAAATGGCCGCGGGGACAACTTGGGTCGCTTCCTGCAGATTCCGAGCAATTTATGATGATCGAGGATTTATATAAGACTACCGATAAGTTAAACAAGCATATCGATTCTATGGCTTTAAACAAAGTCAACATAGAATTTTTAAGAAAACAAATGGATAAAGTTTTACAAGATATTGAAAAACTTAAAGATGCTAACAGAGAAATCCATTATAAAAACGGGGGCACACATTGATAGAATCTGGAATCATAGCTTTACTCATGTTTATTAACGGAGAAATTAAGGAACACCGTATTCAACCCTCAATGGCAATTTGTCTACGCGGTAAACGTGAAGCGGAGAGGACCTACAGTGAAAGTGTATCTTATAAATGCTGGAAGGGTAAGGCAAAGACAGAAATATACATGGGTGAAAAATCCATAAAAGCAATAATTCTTGAATAAAAAAGCATACAAACATTTTTTGAATAAAAACAGAAGAAAGAACCCTATAGCTAAGATTTTAAAATTCTTTACACCGAAGGTA
>VTLG01014199.1_pt1 | contig 15857 bp, 8 predicted proteins | sample 4694571 | NCBI WGS metagenome assembly VTLG01 (sample SAMN12604809, study PRJNA352737) | marine metagenome | biome: ENVO:00000447; feature: ENVO:00000209|ENVO:00000569|ENVO:01000036; material: ENVO:00002151; isolation source: viral sequences binned using virsorter ...
CTACCACTGACCTCCATGTAGGTTATGAAGGTGGGACTGATAGCTTTGGATACTACATTCAAGGTGGTCCAGCAATCGTAGCAACCGATGGTGCTGACGACACCGACAACCAGTTGTCAGGTAAAGTCGGAGCGACTGTAGCAGCAACCGAGAAGCTTGACTTCTATGGTGAGCTTGCAGTTCAAACCAACGATGGTGATACCGACAACTCATGGGCAACAAAAATCGGTACGAAGTATAAGTTCTGATGAAGATCTTAGAATCCCCATGGGCCATCCTTGTGTTGGTCCTGGGGTTCTTCACCACGGTAGAAGTATTACATCTGAATGCACATAACAACTGCCGTGCTGACTGTCCATGTCCACTTACAAAAGAATATTAATGGCACAACAAAGCACAGGAGGGTTCGGGGTTGCACACCCTGTACAATATAGTCCTGATGATACAAGAAGGGTTGATATAAAAGACCCACAAGATAATACTCCTAGTGATTCACAGCCACCAGGTGTAGATGAAGAAGTAGATTACAACTCATTAGAGGAAGCTCTAACAGGAGATTGAATCAGGAAGAGAGGCACCTCAGAGTCGGACCTCTCTTTCATTGGCTTTGGCCCAGTACGCTGGATACCCTTAGCCGTCTAGACGGTGGGAAAGACCACAACACAATTTAATATAGCGCAAACAATTTACGTACGTAAGACAGTAAACAATACAACTATCCTTAAAGATAATGGCTCAACAGTCAACTGGTAATAATTCCAGTGTGGTATGGGGAGGTGCTAAAGAAGGTGCTGATACCACTACCGCAGCGAGGAGGGAATTATACCTAAAGCTGTTCTCAGGTGAGATGTTTAAAGGATTCCAACGCAATACAATTGCAAGGGATCTAGTTATGCGTCGTACCTTAAAGAACGGTAAGTCCTTGCAGTTCATCTTTACGGGTCGTACAAAGAGTGAGTTCCATGTTCCTGGCAGAAGTATTCTTGGTAATGACGAGAAGACTCCTCCAGTAGCAGAGCGCACGATTACTTGTGATGACCTGTTAATCTCCAGTGCATTCGTATATGAGTTAGATGAGACTCTTGCACATTATGATTTGAGAGGTGAGATCTCTCGTAAGATTGGTTATGCTCTAGCTGAGAATTATGACCGTCGTATCTTCCGTGCTATCACAAAAGCTGCACGTAAACCAGGCGTAGCTAAGATAGCTGGATCACCTAACACCATGGAAGAGCCAGGTGGAACACAAATCCGCGTTGGTAGTGAAGCAAAGTTCTCTAATGCATACGATGCTACTTCTTTGGTGTCAGCATTTTACGATGCTGCTGCAGCTCTCGATGAAAAGGGAGTTAGTGGCGAAGGTCGTGTGGGTGTATTAAACCCACGTCAGTACTATGAACTTATCCAAGCCGTAGGCGGATCAGGTTCAGGTGCTTACCTCATTAACCGTGACGAGCAAGGTACTGCACTGCAGTCCGGTAATGGCATTATCGAAATTGCTGGTATCAAGATTTACAAGTCGATGAACATTCCGTTCTTCGGTAAGCATGGTACTATCTATGGTACTACTGGTGGAACTACTGATGCTAATGTACCTTCACCTGGTAACATAGGTAATTTTGTAGGCGATGCTCTAGAGAACCAAGATGCATCTACAACTCCTTCTGGTCAAAAGACTGTAAACGATTATGGTCTAGCTAACAAGTTCACTAAATCTTGTGGACTTATCTTCCAGAAAGAAGCTGCAGGTGTTGTAGAAGCAATCGGACCTCAAGTACAAGTAACTTCAGGTGATGTATCCGTGGTTTACCAGGGAGATGTCATTCTAGGTCGCTTGGCAATGGGTGCCGACTACCTTAACCCTGCTGCTGCTGTTGAACTCTTTGCTGGTGCTGCCACAGGCGACTCTGCATTCGGGTAAAACATACAATCAACCAACATACAGGGGGTCTTCGGATCCCCTTTTTTTATTTAGATAACTTATGGCTTCCACGACAATTGATACCGAGACCGAACTCTCCGCAGTGAACTCAATACTGGGTGCCATCGGTCAATCCCCAGTTACCACCATTAATAAAACCAATCCAGAAGTAGGATTCATTTATAATTTATTAAGAGATTCTAATGTTGAAGTACAGAATGAAGGCTGGCACTTCAATACAGAAAGGCATGTAAAATACACTCCAGATAGTAATGGTAAGATTGCTATTGGTGCTGATATTATAAAGATGGATGTTACTGATGGATGGGTGAAGAGACAATATGATGTAGTAAAAAGGAGTGGTAATTTGTATGATAAATATGATCATACTGATGACTGGTCTGACCATACTGAAATACTTTTAGATATAACAAAATTAATTCCATTTGAAGAAGTACCTTCTGTATTCCAAAGGTATATAGTTTCCAGATCTAGTCGTCAAGCAGCTACACAACTCGTAGCTAATCCTCAACTAGTTCAATTACTACAATCTAATGAGGCTATGGCAAGAGCTAACTGTATGGAATATGAATGTAATCAAGGTAATCATAATATGTTTGGTTTACCTGAAGATTCTATTTATCATGCTTATGAACCTTGGAGGAATCTTAGACGATAATGGCAGGAATTACACAAACAATCCCTAATTATATGGGCGGGATGTCCGAACAGCCCGATCAATTAAAACTACCTGGACAAGTCAGGAGTGCTATTAATGCTATACCTGATCCTGTCGATGGATTATATAAGAGACCAGGTGCTAAGAGGATACGTACAGATAAATTAACTAACGTACAATCTGGTGGATCATGGTTCCATTATTATAGAGATGAAGTTGAAGGATCATATATAGGACAAGTAGCAGCTGATGGTAAAATAAGAATGTGGTGTACTAAGGATTTATTTAATGCTGCAGGTACTAAAGTTAATAGTGCTGGTGATGAAATCTTTGTACATTATCATCAGGTAACTGGTTCTTATAGTCAGAGTAATTATGATAGTACTAATTCAAATCATACATCAATAACAAGTTATCTTACTCCATCTCCTACTACAGATACAGAAGATATACAAGCTACTACTATAAATGATACAACATTCTTAAACAATAGAAGTAAGAGTGTAGAGACTGCTAATACTACACCCGCTAGACCAGATGCTAATTTTGCATTCATTGATTTAATAAGAACTGAGAATGGTAGACAGTATGGTCTTAATATGTTTACTGATGATAGTACCACTGGACTGAAAAGAGCTACTAGAGTAGAAATTATTGATGATGATTTATATGAAGGTGGCGGTAGTGGAGCATGTAAAGGTATAGGTACACAAGTATTCTCTGTAACTGCTTCTAGTTCTTATTCAGGTACACCTATAAGATCAGTTAAGAATTCCTCTGGTACATCTTTAACTAGTGGTAGAGATAATTTAATATTTAGAATAACTATAAATGGTCAACAAGGTATGAATCAACGAGGAGGGTATGGTTATGGAGAAAGCGCTTCTGGTGTTGATTATATGTGTTCTTATAGAAGAGAGATAACTCTACTTCATGGAGGAGAAGGATGGGAAACTGGCGATGAAGTTGAAGTAGTACTAGATCTTGCTGGAGGTTCACGTAATACCAGTGAAGGTGAAACAACTTTCGGTGCAGGTGGTTATACTTATAATAGAAATGCAGGTAAAACAACCTATAAAGTTAAAGTTACTGATACAGAAACAGTACAAGTAAAAGGTAAGTTTAACGGTACTGCTGGTGAAGGTGTAATAAGACCTGACCCTACACCATTCGATGCTGACACTGCAGTTACACCTGATACAATTCTTGGTGGTATACAAGCCGGATTACCAACTGGTGTTACTAGTAAAATAATTGGTAACGGTATGTATATAACCGATGCTAGTGCATTTAACCTTGAGATTGCTGATTTAGATTTAATGAGAGTAATGCAAGGTGAGATAAATGATGTCGGAAAACTACCTTTACAATGCAAACACGGGTTTATAATACACATTAGTAATGCAGAAAATTCTGCTGATGATGATTACTATGTCAAATTCCATGGTGAAAATGATAAAGATGGACCAGGTACATGGAAAGAGTGTGCTGCTCCTGGTATTGTAAAAGGTTTTAATGCTAATACAATGCCTCATGTATTACAAAGGCAGAGTATTAATGGTACTAATCCTGTTATATTTTTGGTTAAAAAATTTGAGTGGGCTGATAGAAAAGTAGGTGATGATGTTACTAACAGAGGTCCATCATTTATAGGAACTAAAAACACAGCAGATCCTCCAGTCTATAGTCAAGACAGGAAGATAAATAAAATAGCTTACTTTAGAAATAGGTTAGTCTTTTTATCTGGTGAAAGTGTTATATGTTCCAGACCTGGTACTATAGATAAACCTGACTTTTGGGCTTATACAGCTTTAACAGTTAGTGCTAGTGATCCTATAGATATATCTTGTGCTTCAACTTATCCTTCAGATTTATTTGATACTGTAGAATTAACTACAGGATTATTATGTTTCAGTTCTAATGAGCAGTATCTACTATCAGCTGATGATACTATAATGAATCCAGATACAGCTAAACTAAGAAGTGTATCTACATTTAATTACAATACAGTTATACCACCATTAGATTTAGGCATGACTGTAGGTTGGATTGATAATTCAAATAAGTATAGTCGCTTTGTTGAGAGTGCTAATATTGTTAGAGAAGGAGAGCCTACATTAATAGAATCAAGTAGAATTGTACCTACCTTGCTTGAGAAAAATATAGATTTAATAACTAATTCTAGAGAGAATGGGTTAGTATTATTCGGTAAGACTAATTCAGATACAGTTATCTGCTATAAATATTTCGGTTCAGCAGAGAAAAGAGAACAAGCATCTTGGTTCAAACTTAAACATAACAGACCTCTTCAGTATCATTTTTTAATAGAAGATCAATATATATTTATTGATACAGATGATTTCTTACAGAGTATGAATCTAACACAAGCTGATACAGATCCTAGTATTGATCAGGATTCTATTAATTATTTAATACATCTAGATAACTGGACTACTTTAACTGGTGGAGTATATGATGCTGTTACTAAGAAAACTACCTTTACTCATGGTACTGGAGGAGCTGTTCTTAATTGGCTTGCTGATATACCAGGTGGACCTAATGCTAGAAATGGTGATCTAGCAATTGTAGATATCGATAATGGTCTAGTTAGTGGACCACTTAGAGTTGGTAGATATGCTAAACCTACAATACTTACAGCTGTTGGTGGTAATCAAAGAATAGAAGTAATAGGAGACTGGTCTTCGGGTACATTCTATATAGGTTTTTTATATGATTACGATGTAAGCTTCCCTAGATTTTATAGATTAGCTTCTGCTGGACAAGGTTCATCTATAGCTGATGTTAATTCTTCACTTGTAATTCATAGAATGAAACTAAATTTTGGTAAGATAGGATTATATGAAACTAATTTAACAAGGGTTGGCAAGGATCCTTATAATGAAGTATGGGAATCACCTGCTTTAGATGAATATCAAGTTAATGATGCACCATATTTATCAGAGGAAATAAGAACTATACCTGTATATGAAAAGAATGTCAACGTATCAGTAACATTAAAATCCACACACCCTGCACCTGCTACATTATATTCAATGTCATGGGAGGGTGACTATTCACCTATGCACTATAGACGTGTCTAAATACATTCACCCTGCTACAATTGAGGCTGCCATTCAGGTGGCCTCTAACCTACTCCCAGAGGACCGTAGAGAGGTCGAAGAGGGTCACGGGTTAGATCCTATGGAACAACTTACTTTGGCTGCACACAGAGGCAACTGCGTGTGGTTTGAAGTGCCTAACGGTAAGACTGCCGGAATGGCTGGAGTTGAACCTGGAGGAAATGTCTGGATGTTATGCACACCTGCTATTATAGAATATCCAGTTACATTTGCTAGAGAAGCTAAACGATTTATCGAACAACAAGAAGAACCACTCCTTTGGAATATAGTAGATAAACGTAATAAGGTCCATTTAAAATTATTGAAATTTCTAGGCTTTAAATTTTTGCAAGAAATTTCTCACGGACCTAAACAATTATCCTTTATTGAGTTTTGCCGTGTGCGCACCTGATCCTAATGCTGGCATAAGAATGCAAGCGAGAATAGCGAAGCAGAAAAAAGATTCACAGTATCATTCTGAATCGCTAAAATACTGGAATAGAGAAACTAAATACGTAAGAGGAAAACAGAGAATAGGTAGAGGCTATAGCCGTAAAAAGAGTGACCAATATCAAATGGCTCTCTATGCCCTTAGTAAGGGTAGACGTCAACAAGCATCTCTCTTTAAAGATGCAGCAGCCTATCGGTTCTCTGCTGATCAATCTGGCGTAGGACGTTCTTCTAGATACGGTATGGCTAAATATCAAAAGATATTAGCTAAACAAGCTGCTATTGAAGCTTCACTTGATACAACATTTGGACGTAATTATGACGCTCAAAGTCAGAAAATCAATAGAACTAGAGCTATACAAATAGCTAAGAATAGGGATGCATTAGGTGTAAGACCTGAATATGGTATGCCCGTTATGATGCCTCCTAAAGGTGATACAACTATGGCTAACTTACAATTTGGTCTAGGTATGTTAGGTACTATTGCTTCATTCGCAGCACTATCTGATATAAGATCTAAAGAAAATATAGAACAAATTGGAGTGTCACCTAGTGGTTATAAGATATATGAATGGAATTATAAGCATAATAAAAAGACTAGATTCCGTGGAGTTATAGCACAAGATGTAGTCAAGATTAATCCTATGGCAGTCGATGTCTTAGACGATGGTAACTTAGCTGTCTTCTATGATATGATTGATGTAAATATGGAGGTAGTATAATGGCTAGTAGTTATTTTGAAACTAGGGGTAGAAACTTAGATGCCCCTATTACATCTTCAGATCAGGAAGCTTATGCAGTTGAAGAACCTAATCTAACAGATGCAACTAATAAAGAAATTGACAGATTACAAACAGATAAAAATGCACAATTTGATTTGTGGATTTCTCAGTCAAACCATTTACATACTGTACAATCTAAGATACCTGATCAGATACTTGCTTTAACAGGTCAAGCAGTTAAAACAAGGAAAGCTCTTAAAGAGTATAATGAATTCATTGAGCCTATCCAAGAATTTCATAGGAAAATGGATGAGGCTTCTGAATATCATAAACAAGCAACCTTTGCTACAGGAGCACCACCTAAAACTTTAGAACAGATTGCTGTAGATGTTGATTCAGAGGTTGCTAAAGAAGCTAAGTTTAATGGAGAGAAATTAGATGTTGATGCTGAGTTAAATACTGCTGAATTTCAATTAAGACGTGAAGGTAGAATTGATGAAGCTACAGCTATATCTCAAGGTCCAGAAGATAGAGACTTTGTTCCTGTTAGAACTAAAGAACGTGAATTCTATAAAAGTAAATTTACTATCTTAGAAGATTGGGAAGCATTTTCAGGAAGAGCTGATGCTGCAATGACGATGCCGATACCAGGTAAGGTCATGCCAAATGGACAACCTTTACTGAAAACTTTCGATCAAACTCAATTTGTCCATGAAGCTAGATACATAGCTAATGCTCAAATGTATAGATTTCTATACGAAAATAGACATCTAACTATGGGTCGTAATGGTAGATTCAAACAGAAGTTTGTGATACCTATGATTAAAAAGTTAGATGCTAAGATGAAGGCAAAGATTGAGGATCTAGCTGATGCAGGTAATAAAGTAGCACAACAATTAAGAGCTGAAGATTTAGAAGTAAAACTACAAGATAACCCTAGTTACTTTGTAGATTATGTTAATTTATATAGAGGTGTGCATAATGGTTCTTATAAATTAGCTAGAATGGAAGCTGCTAAAACTGTAGCATCCATGGCAGAGAGTGGAGGTATTAGAAGAGATACAGTAGAACGAGTATTGGATGAACCTTTCTTAGGTAATGATGGTAACATGCATACCATACGTGATTACTGGAAAGAAGAAACTGGTATCATGTTAGCTGGTGTGAGAAAGGCTGAAAATACAGCAGCTACTGAAGCTCAAAATCAAGAAGACAGTAGAATTGAACGTGCTGCAGATGAACAAATAGTACAGTGGAGAGGTCAGAAAACTCCTCCTACTATTGAAGAAAGAAGAAAAGCATTAATGAAGTTAGCTGGTGATTTAAATATAAATATAGATCATCCTAAATTAGAACCAATTAGAAAACATTTTACTGACAGTGATCTACCGGATGCTGAAATAGATTGGAATTTAACTAAACGATTAAAGAGAGGTGAATCTCTTCAGTTATCAGATTTAGATGGTATAGAAGATCCAGAACTATGGGCAGCTTGGAAACAAAAACTTACTCCAGAAGGTGTAGATACTAAATCTAGAGATAGTTTTATTATAGGTAAAGTTAATGCTAAAACTTTAGAAACTGATGGTAATAAAGATAAGACAGACAGCTGGAGAGCTTATAAAGATAATGCTACCAATGCTTTTAATGATGCATACGTTTTAGCTAAGGCTAATGGTGCAACTCATGCTGAAGCAATGAAAGCTGGACAAGATGCAGTAACAAATGGATTAGACATAGGAGGCAATGATACGTCGTGGTCTCAGTGGGGAGGTAACCCTCAAAGTGTAGATTCTATACTCAATCTTGGCAAAGCTAAAGCTGCAGTATCTAAAGATAAATCTATCATAGATAGTGACCAACCATGGGTAGGTGAAGAGCCTCATATTAAAGAAGCTCTAGAATATCTAAATGATAGAAGAGTTAATATACCAACATATTATCGTAATTTTCCAAATATCAAAAGGCTATCTAATGGTAAAGTAGCTACTCCTTATAATTTAATGATACATAGATTAGATTCTATGGGTCTATTAAAAGGTAATAAGCCTATACCAGAAGATGATCTACCAGTATATTTACAAGAATTATTACGTAAACCTAGCCCTTCTAAAACTAATAGAGTTATAAATGAAGAGGAAGGAGGAAGTGCATTAGGTAAATATTATAATCTATCTGATACAAGTACTTCACTAAGACAAGGTAATCAAGTAGCTTTACAGTATAATTCACTTAATAATGACTATACACAATTAGCTGAATTTGAACCAGAATTATCTGATGAGTTTGTTGCAACAGTAGGTGTAACTCATTGGTCCAACCGCCCAGAAAACTTACAGCGAGATGTACTACGGGCATACATCGCTGATACATTAATGACAGCATAAGAAAATGCCACAAGATCCTACTTTAATTGAAGTAGACGAACAAGGTTTAGAAGAAGCAGCTAATGCTACTCTAGACTACGCTACTCAAGTACAGAAACAAAGAGAGGCAACAGCTCAAGCTCAAGAGCAAACTGAAGCAGAAGAGACACAAGCTGTTGCTGAACAAAAAGATCCAAGAGAAGCTGATCAGTGGGGATTTAAAGCGTTAGTCAAAGAAGGGCAGTCAATTTTATCAGGCGGTTTACAAGATACCGCCTCTTCTCTTACAACCTTTCCAGAAAGAACCATAGATGCATTCTCTGGTGAAATGGCAAGGGAAAGAAAAGAAGAAGGTGGTTATAAACCTGATTGGGATCCTTTTGTCGATCACGATAATCCTATAATAACTAAAACATGGTGGGGTAAACTAGCTAGAGGTGTTGTACATTTCGGTTCGTTAGCTGCTGCTATTATTCCTGCAGCTAAAGTAACTGCTGCTAGACTTGGTATACAAGCTGGTGGTACATTATTAGCTAATAGTTTTGTACGAGCTGCTGGAGTTGGTGCTGCATCCGATTTGATATCTAAGGAATCAGATGGACATAATGCACTTGGAGCTTTAAGAAAACAATATGGTTTTATAGATACACCTATCAGTACAAAAGATACCGACCATCCTATAATGATGAAGTTTAAGAACATCGTTGAAGGTATGGGTATTGGTACTATATTTGATGGAGCAGCTATGCTCATCGGTAAAGGTGGTAAAAGAGTTTTAAAACAAGTTAAAGATAGAAATGAGAGTATAAAGAATCAGGATATAGAAAATGGTATAACACAACTTAGAAGAGGAGATCAACAATTCCGTGCTTCTAAGAATAGACCAATAGCTGATTCAAGTCAAGGTGCTCATATATCAGAACAGACACCTTATGAAGCTTGGGAAACACAACAAAGAATACGTAATGAATGGGGTGCAGAAGACGGTTCTACGGGCTCTGTAACTACACCAGTTCAACGTGAACGTATTGCTAGAGAAGGTGATATCAGTGAAGCTACGGCTGAACAGATATTAAGAAGACTTTATAGTAATGATAAATTCCAAGAAGTAGTACAAGCAGCTAAACGTAGTAGAAAGACATTAGTTGAGGTATTTGGTGATTCTATCATGGCTCATCAACGTATTACTCAAGGTAGAAACGCTTCTGATATGACAGCTGCTGAGTACTTAGCTGATCTTTATAAATCTAAAGATAGTTATGATGTAACTAATGCTGCTGGTGAAGTTATTGATACAATAGAAACTTTCACTAGTAAGAATATAGTTGTAGCTGATTTAACTGTAGGTAGCTTATTACATCAAATAAGAGATACAGGTATAGCTGGTAGAGAGCTGGCTGATATTGTAGATCTTGGTGATATAGATGGACCTGCAGCTCAAGTTGTAGATACAATTTTAACTGCGTTAACTGAGACAAAGAAAGCTAGAATTATTAAATCAGATAACTTCAGACAGATTGGAGCTGGTAAACAAAGAGAATTTTTAGAGTCAACATTAACACAAGAGATGGCAGATACAAGAGAGTCTATTATGACTATCATGAAAATTGCCAAAGAAGATGCTGATGAGAACTTGATGAATTCTTTGTTTGAGATGTTCTCTTCCATGAAGACTGTTAATAGTCTAGACGATTATGATGCTTGGAATAGAAGGATGATCAAAGGTGGTAAACTTGATCCTAATGGTCCAGATAGGACTGGTGCTTTAATTAGAGAGTTAGAAGGTGTCTTTGTACATAGTGTACTGAGTGGTCCTAAGACTCCAATGAGAGCTATTATGGGTACAAGTACTGCAACCTTCTTAAGACCTATGTCTATGACATTAGGTGCTGTAATGAGATATCCATTTACTGGTGACACTGCTACTATTAGAGCTGGATTGTCTTCATTGAATGCAATGATGCAAGCTGTACCAGAATCATTTGATTTATTTAAAACTAGACTAAACTCTTATTGGAGTGGTGATGTAGCTAGTTTAAAATCTAGATATGTAGAATATACTAGAAATGATGATAACTGGGAACTGCTAAGACGTTGGCATGAAGATAGTGGTAGAGCTAGTGATGGAGATAGAGCTGCATTTGCTATGGCAAATATGGCTAGAAATATGAATAATAGTAACTGGCTTACTTATTCTACTAAATTAATGGCTGCTACTGATGATGCTTTTGCATACATATTAGGTAGAGCTAAAATGAGAGAGAAGGCTATGCGGAATGTATTAGAAATACAATCTGCTGGTATCAATACTCCTGAAATAACTCCACAACTATTAAGAGCATATGAAGATGATTTCTATGGTCAAATATTTGATGGAGATGGTAATATAATAGATGAAGCAACTAAGTTTGCACGTAAAGAAGTAACACTAACACAAGACCTAACTGGTTTTGCTAAAGGATTAAATGACGTATTTACTGCTAACCCATGGGCTAAACCTTTCTTCTTGTTTGCACGAACTGGTGTTAATGGTCTTAGTTTAACTGCTAAACATACTCCTGGATTCAACTTCCTTGTTAAGGAATTCAATGAAATTGCATTTGCTACGGCAGATGACCTTACTGAAGTTGCTAAATATGGTATCACTACACCTGAAGAGTTAATCAATGCTAAGGCATTACAAACTGGTCGTTTAGGTATAGGTGCTGCTTTAGTTAGTCTTGCATCATGGGCATGGATGAGAGGTGATCTAACAGGTAATGGACCTTCAGATCGTCAGAAACGTCAGATGTGGAAGGATGCTAGATGGGAACCTAGAAGCATGAGACTAGGTGGTGTTTGGGTAGGACATGAATCTATTGAACCATTTAGTCAGATATTCTCTATCATTGCTGACATTGGAGATCATAGTCAGTTAATGGGAGAAGAGTGGACAGAGAAGGAACTACTTAAAACTGCACTTGTAATATCTCAAGGTATTGCTAGTAAGTCTTATCTTGCTGGTATGCAACAATTTGTTGATCTTGTAGCTGGTCGTCCTGGTCAAGCTGAAAGAATACTTGGTGGTATATTTAATAATACTGTACCTCTCGCTGGATTAAGAAATGAAATGGGTAAACTGTTTACACCTTATACTCGTGAGTTAGGATCTGGTATTGATCAAGCTATACGTAATAGAAACTTAATAAGTGAATATCTTCCTGGTGATGACTTACCTATTAAATATGATATGTTAAATGGTAGACCTATCAAGGATCATGACTTTTTAACTAGAGCATTCAACTCAGTTAGTCCTATACCATTGAATCTTGATATCTCTCCTGGTAGAAAATTATTATTAGATAGTGGATATGATATTAGATTATCTACATACTTCTCACCCAATGGAGATGATTTGTCTGATAGTCCTAGAATTAGATCTATGTTCCAAAAAGCTATCGGTGATTTAAACTTAGAACGTAAGTTAGATAAACTATCTACTAGTCCTAAAGTCCTTGAATCTATGAGGCAAATGAATGCTGATATTAGAAATGGTCATAGAGGCGATTTTGAAGTAGGTGATTACTATCATAATATACAGATTGATAGAATATTCACTGAAACTAGAAAGAAAGCTTGGGCTAGTATAATGAATGATCCTAGAATCAAACGTTTGGTAGCTAAACAACAAGAAGCTAAAATCAGAAGATACAAGAAAACACAACAAACAACAGACAATCTCCAACCCATCCTCTCTATTTATAAATAAAAATGGCAACTTTTAAACAATATACAGCAGGTGGTGGTGCTACGGAGAACTTCTCTATTAAATCCTTCGCCAAAGAAGAGATCTACGTAAGAGTAGACGGTGCTCTAAAGACAGCAGGAACTGGAACTGGATCTGGTTCTAGTCACGATTACGAGATACAAAGTTATACAGCTAATGGTGGTACTGTAGCATGGGTAAGTGGTAAGATACCTACTAGTCCTGCAGTAGTACGAATCTATCGTATAACAGATTTAGATCCAGCTCAGGCAACATATGCAGCTGGTGCTTCCATTAAAGCAGATGACTTAAATGATAACCAAGAGCAAGTATTAAGAGCGTTACGAGAAGAAAACGATCAGTTAGTACAGACTTGGGATATAGAAGATAATGCTATAACAACTGCTAAGATAAAAGATTTAGAAATAGCTAATGCTGATATTTCAGCTAGTGCAGAGATAGCAGTTAGTAAATTAGCTGATGGTTCAGCAAGACAAGTACTACAGACAGCATCGAATGGATCTGATGTAGAATGGACAAGTAATGTAGATATTCCTGGTACATTAGATGTTACAAGTACAGCAGCATTTGATAGTAATGTAACAATTTCTGGTAATGCAACTGCAGCTGCTATTAACGCAAGTGGAGCAGTAGGAGTAGACGGTAACTTCGATGTCAATACTAATAAGTTTACAGTAGCAGCATCTAGTGGTAATACAGTTATTGGTGGTGATTTAGATGTTCAAGGTAACTTTGAAGTTACTGGTACTTCATTACATACAGGACAACAGACTGTACCTGGTGGAGCACAAGTAAAGAATATTAAAGTTGGTCTTGATGCACCTAATGAAGTTAGTACAACTAGTGGTAACTTAGTATTAGACTCAGCTAGCGGTACTGTACAGATAACAGATCACTTCAATGTAACAGGTAATGCTGATGTTGATACTAATCTAAATGTAGATGGTACATTAACTGTTGATGGAACCTCAACCCTTACAGGTAATACAAGTATTGGAGGTACTTTAACTGTTACTGGTACTACAAACTTAGCTGCTGGTTCTATTGGTAATACTGAAATAGCTAATGATGCAGTACGTACTGTACATATACTAAATGATAATGTAACTAGTGCTAAGATAAATGATGGTGCAGTAACTACTTCTAAGTTAGATGGTGGTGCTGTTACATCTGCTAAAATAGCAGCTAATGCTGTGACTTCAGGAGCACTAGCAGCTAATGCTGTAATTGCAGATAAAATTGCTACTGATGCAGTTACCTCTGTTAAAATACAAGCAAACGCAGTTACAGATGGTAAGATTGCAGCTGCTGCAGTTACAAGCAATAAGATAGCAAATAACGCAGTCACTACTGTTAAGATAGGTGATAATCAAGTTACAGCTGCTAAAATAGACGATACTGTTATAGTAACAAATAGTGAGCAGGGTTCACATACTGCAAATGATACTACATTCTATACTACAGCAGCTTCAGATGCTAGGTATTATAATATAGGATCATTAGAAGAGATAACTTCTGGTGAAACATGGGCTGCTGATGATGCTAAGATAGCTACAACAGCTGCTATTGATGCTAGAATTGTAGATTTAGTTGATGATGTCGGTGGTTTCGTACCTATTGCAAATGAAACATCTTTTCCAAGCGCTAATCCCGATGTTAATAATGGGACTGGTACTCTGGTTAGTATTAAATCCATCAGCAGTACTCGTACCCCTTCAGGTGGAACCGTAACTATTGCAAATGGTGCTGGTAGTAGTACAGTTACTATTACTGGATGTGGATCAACAGTATTAACAGCTGGTTTCGGTCTTGTTGTTGAGACTCAAGGTACATTACATACTTATGCATTTCATAGACTTGTCCCGAAAGCTACTGAGGTTACAACAGTTGCAACCAATATTGCTAATGTAAATACTTGTGCAACTAACATAGCTAATATTAATACTGTGGCTGCAGATGCTACAGATATAGGTGTAGTTGCTGGTAAAGAGACTGAGATTGGACGTTTGGGTACAGCTGATGCTGTCGCAGATATGAATACTCTTGCTACTACAGCAATTGTAGCTGATCTAGAAACTTGTGCAGATAATAATGCTAATATTTCAACTACAGCAGGAGCGATTAGTAACGTTAATACTGTAGCTGGTTCTATATCAAACGTTAATACTACAGCAGGTTCTATCGCTAATGTTAATACTACAGCAGGTGCTATTGGTAATGTTAATAACGTGGGTAATAATATCGCTAACGTTAATACAGTAGGTAGTAACATAGGTACTGTTAATGATTTTGCAGCACGATATAGAGGACCACAGAATAATGCTGGTGAATATACTAGTAGTCTAGATGTAGGTGATCTTTACTTTAATACTACTATTAATGCACTTAAAGTTTATACAGGTAGTGCATGGATAGCAGGTGTTACACAGACTGGTGATTACGCATTAAAGACTGGTAGTACATATACAGGTCATAATACTCATAATGATAATGTTAAGAGTAGATACGGTACAGGTACTGATCTAGAGATTTATCATACTGGAACTAATGCCTTTCTAACAAACACCGCAGGGTACATGTTAATAGATGCTCAAGGTGCGTCTAATGATTTAGTACTTAGAGCAGGTAATGATGTATTACTTCAACCTAAAAACGGTGAGAATGGAGTAAAAGTTATTGGTGATGGGGCTGTAGAACTCTACCATGATGGCAATCTGAAGATTAACACAGCGTCATACGGAACACAAGTAGCTAATGGTAACTTTAGACTTGGTGATGGAAACAGTTCAGATGCTAGTTATGGAAGACTACAATTTGGTACTAATCAAGATATA
>VTLG01000257.1_pt1 | contig 15856 bp, 8 predicted proteins | sample 4694571 | NCBI WGS metagenome assembly VTLG01 (sample SAMN12604809, study PRJNA352737) | marine metagenome | biome: ENVO:00000447; feature: ENVO:00000209|ENVO:00000569|ENVO:01000036; material: ENVO:00002151; isolation source: viral sequences binned using virsorter ...
ATACCTTGAGTAATGTTAAGGTTAGTGATACTTGCACTTAGATCTGAAGCTGCTGCTAAGGTTGAAGCAGTAGTTGAAGTCATACCAGCTAGAGTTTCAACTCTTGGTATATTCAATTTACCTACTGTAACCTGATCATCAGCTATATGAGCTGTATCAATAGACCCATCAACGTAATGTTCAGAGTCAATTTGATCATCTGCTATTTTAGCATTAGTTACTGCGTCATTAGCTATCTTAGCTGTAGTAACATTAACATCAGCAATCTTAGCAGTTGTTACTTGACTATCTGCAATGTGAGCTGTATCTATTGAACCGTCGACATAATGCTCAGAGTTTATTTGATCGTCCGCTATCTTTGCACCAGTTATCGCGTCAGCTGCTATTTCAGATGTTGCTATCGTACCACTAGCTGCTGAAGTTATTCTACCTTGTGCATCTACAGTAATATCAGCTGCTGTATAAGAGCCAGCTGTTACTGCTGTATGTGCTAAAGCATCAGCATCTACAGAGTTAGGTGCATAGTGTTCGGAATCTATAGAATCAGCTACATAATGCTCAGAGTTAATTGAGTCATCTGCTATCTTTGTACCATTGATACAATCTGCAGCTAACTCTGTACCAGTGATAGTAGCACCAGCTATTTCGTCTGCAGTAACAGCTTCTGCTGCTATTTTAGCTGTTGTAACAGCATTATTTGCTAGATCTGCTGTACCAATAGTAGCATCAGCTAGCATTGTACCAGTAACTGTACCAGTATCACCTGTACTAACTATTGTACCTGACACATTAGGTAAATTAAGTTGCCTGTCTGCTGTAGGATCAACAACTTTTAAAGTAGTTTCATAAGCATCATTTGTGTCTCCTTCGAAGACGATGCCCATACTCTTACCAAACGCTAAGTTACCTTGCATTTCTGCAGTACCTAGGGTACTCATAGCGTTGTTACTAACTTCTTGTGCAACGTACAGTATCTGATCAAAGTTACTATTTAGATCTTCAGCTTTGATCATGGAACCTGCATAGAAGGTTCCTGCTTTAGAATCGTTACTTGTGTCCCTATAAATAAGAACTACTACACCACTAGCTGGTGCAGTGTTCATTTGTATTGTTGTAGCGTTGAACCAGGTATATTCAGATGTTGGTCGGGTTGTACCATCAAGTTTTACTTTGACGTCAGCCTTCTTTAGATATGGAAATGTGAAGGCAAAATTGGTGGTGGAGTTATTGCCTGTATATGTATTTTGTGTGACTGCCATTCACGCTATGTATAAAGGATAGTTGGGTAGATCATTTGTAAATCATACTTTTAAGGTTATCAATTTCTTTCTTCATTCTATCTGCACGTTTTAAGTTTCCTTGTTTGCGATATCTTGCCTCTAATTCTTGATATCTATGCATCTCTTGTAATTGTCTAGCAGTTAAATCCCCATCTTCAATCATTTGATTCCATGCTCTTTGTTTAGCATTGGCGAAGATTTGGTGAATAAAGGGGCCATGTAAGGATTCTCTTGGAGAATACATATTACCTGAAGCTCTATCTGCTTCCATATCATATATAGATTGGACAATCTGTGGATTCTTAAACAGTTCTGTTAACTTCTCTTCTATATTCTGCTGACTCATTAAGAAATTGAATTTAGATTTCATATCAGTTAAGCCTTTGAATGATGTACCATCAGGGCCAGTATTGAAGGTTTGTTTTAGATTCAAACCGCTTCTCATCAATAACTCTCTAGTTGCACTAGTACCAATATTTATTTGGAAAGGGCTAAATGCATTATATAAACGAGTTATAGGATCATAAGATTTAATTCTAGATCCATTTAAAACATCATATTTATAAGGAAGTAGGCCATCCGTACCAGGTAGTAGGTCTGCCCAAAGGTTCCTATTTCCAATACTTTGCCAGAATCCACTCTCAAGTTCTCTCATCCCAGGACTTAGAAGTCTACCAACTTCATTTCTAAAGCTAGATAGTGGTATTTGATTGTTTGCAAAGTTAGCTAATACACGAGGTGCATCTCCACCTTTACTATAAAGTAAGTCTTGTAGTTGTAAGAGTCCAGCTAAGAAGGTTCTATTCGTAACGTTAGCACTTAATAAGTAAGCTAATCTACCAAATTGATTTTCAGCCCATTGCTCACCCATAACTCTTTGTCCATCTACTATATCAGCAGAGAAACTAAGAATCATATTAAAAGGTTCTAAAGATTCATAACTAATCCATGCATCACCAATCTTAATTGATCTAGGTTGCCATCCAGATTGAGTCCAACTATCTCTTAACTGCCTATCAGGAGGTCCGTTACCAGTAATCTTACCATTTAATGCCATCCATACAGCACTAAATGTAACACCATTACCGATAGCCATACGACCTTTCATCGTATTTTTAGCTATATCTAAATCATTCAAACTCTTGATACCATACTTAATCATATCTGGATGATTCCAGGGTTTAGTCATGATATCATGGTGTTCCTTTATAAAAAGGTTTAGACCAGGTGTATACTTAGAAGTCATTTCTAAAGCGTTAACACCAGTCCTAGCAAATAAGAAGAATGGTTTTAGATAGGGAGTTCTGTCAAAGACTCTCTCCATTGCTTTAATTCTACCTGTAAGCTCTTTAGTTAGTTTAGCTTCGTCAGCTGAGAATTTAACCATTTCATCTGATATTGCCCCATCACCCGTAAATACCTTACCTTCAAAATGACCCTCTGCCCCTTTAATAAGATCAGCAAAGTCTTCATCAGATATTGTCAGATTTTGAGATTTTAATTTGGCATAAACATCATTGAATGCTAATTGTTTGACACGTCCTCTAGCAATCATATTAGTAAAGAATGTATCTTGAGCCTTCATTATTCGAGGACCGTAGTTAAATAAAGGTACTCTATTCACACCTCTTAACCAATCTGTTGTCCTTGCTACAGCTTTATCAGCATCACTACCGTATTGTTCAGCCCAATCTTTAATAGAATTCCACTGTTGATCAGATTTAGTAGAGTTAAATCCTCTAAATCCCTCAGGATCTAAGTTATAAGATTGGAAATCAGCCACAGCTTTACGCCAAGAATCACCAACACCTGATACCATTCCTGCTAAATTAGCAAAGGCACCACGAGTTATTTCATCATTACCTTTTAAATAATCACCAGAACTACCAATAATAGTAGCTACAGGTCTCATAACTGTACCAAGTCCAGTACCAGCTAAAGCTCTCATAGGTGTTTTAGGTCCAGATAACATGGAGTTAATACCCATTACCTGTAATTCATTGATTATGGAGTTTCGAGCATATGTATCTCCATCTCTATAACCATGTAGTTGACGCTTAAAGAAAGCTTGTAAATCCTTCCAGGTCTGTTTATTACCGTTAGCAGTTGCTGTGAAATGTAAGAATGATTCTAACATATCCTCTGAAGCATCTGATTCTAATAGCTGCTTTAAAGTTGCTACTTCATTAGATGCAGCATCAGAAGCTTGACCTCTTAAAGCTTGTAATTCAGGGTTATCTTTTAATCCTGAGTTAAACCTTCTTAAGTTAAAACTAGATAACATACTAGTTTCTTTTCTTAATCTAGAGACAGCTGAATATCTTGCCAGTATACCTTCTAATAATCCTCCTGGTTGAGCAGCATCTATATGCTCAGACACACTTAAAGCGGCTTTGGCTAAGTCTCTAGCTTCATAAAGCATTTGACCTAGTATAACGTCAGTTGCTGCTAATTGAGACCTATTTAGAATACCTATACCTTCAATCGCAGTTTCTGCTCCTTTACCTTTATCCTTAATATATTTAAGAATTTTATCTTCAGGTATATTGACTAGTCTACTATGTCCAGAATCATTTAAAAACTGTACTAAATCAATAGAAGCATTTTTTAAATCTTCAGTTACAGCTTCTCTACTTGCTCCTTTATACAATACTTGGAAGGAAGGATCTGCTTCTAATGCTTTAGCTAATGCATCTCTTTCTTTCAAAATTGTACCAGGTGCTTGGTATTCTAATCTACGTATATTAGCTTCAGTTAGAACACCAGAAGGTGCACCATATCTTTGTTCAGGATTGTTACGGATTTCAATCATATCCCTATAACTTTTAGACGGACTATCTATACCATCTCCCCCAGACAAAGCTTGATTATCTGTGATATCTCCACCTTTATAGTAAGCTGGGTTGGTTCTAGTCTGCCTATGAGCTATATCAAATTCTAATTGTTGAACACCTAAATCTTCTTTAGCCTTCCCTTGTGCTAGAGCTCTTCGATCCATATCTCTTTCTGGACCCCACTCAATACCACGTTTCTCCGCGGTCTTTAACATCAAAGCTTCTTGGTCCTTTTTAGGTAATTCTTTCCAAGGATCATTTGTCTTACGCCACTTGTCTATACCAATAGTAGATTTAGATTTTCTATACATAGATCTTTCATAAGCTGATCTAGTTAAATCTGCTACTGTATTAGTTTTAACTGCATAATCAAAATCACTACTTTCTATTAAACCTTTAGTTAGAGGATCGTTAACTACATTTTCAGCGTATCTCTTCCGTAACGAAGTTGAAACAGCTCTGGATCCCCATCCAGTTGCTTCTACTGCAATGTCAAAGAAACCACCTAAACCTAAACCTTCACCAACATTATACATAGATCGCATAGCTGGTGACATCCTTTCGTTTGTAGCTAGTGGTGATAGTGCTCCTGCCCATTGTGGTTTAATATCAATGAGTGATCGAGCTAAATTCTGTTCTTGTGATTGGTTGCTTATTAAATCATAAGCTCCACCCTGAACAGCACTAAGTCCTACTCTTCCTACACGTGTAGCTTTAGCAGCAGTCATTAAGGTTCGTGCTCCTTTTAAGCCCCACATGATCTTACCAGTACCGATAAGTCCTCCTGCAAGTTCTAAACCTTGTCTAGTGAAATTACCCCACACAGTACGTGTAATAGGTTTGTTTTCAAGTAACCAAGGTGCATTGAATTTGTAAGGATTGTCTGGATTATCTTGCTTATAGAAATTAGGATCTAGAAATTTAGGTAATGATGCTACACTGTTGTATATATCTACACCAGCACCTGTTACAGCATTAATAGCTTCTTGAGTATTTTCTAAGACACCGAACTTTTTAGGGTCGATAACTTCGTGAGAAGGTTTCGGATCTCCTTCATCAGTTAATTGATTAGCATGTGTTTCAGCTTCGTCCTCTATTCGTTGTTGTTCTTGCTCTCGACGAGCATTCTCAACTTCCTCTCTTTTCTCTACTTGTTCAGTATGTTTATCATACTCATTCCAATAAACATCATCCATTAACTGCTAATGCCTCCTTTAATCTGCTAATTTTTATTAGTAACTCAGGCCTTAGTGAGTGAATATCTATACCAAGTTCTTGGAATGGAGCTAAATCTAACATAAGGGCTTGGTAACCTCCTAGACGTTCTATGTCATCATAAACACCATCACTACCCTTAGCTGAAGATATGCTTTGACCTACTCCATCTATAATATCACCATCGTTTGTTTCAAAGTGACTTATTTGCCTATAGATTAATTCTCTACCTATCCTATCTTGAGTTTCTTGGTTAAAGACATCATCTCTTTGAATTATCCCTTGTGATAGTAATAAATTAATTTGTTTAGCATTAGCACTATAAGCACCTGCTTCAGTTAATCTACCTTGACTTTGTAATTCAAGGACGCTATCAACAGTCATTTCTACTAAAGGTGTTTGGAAGGCACTTAATCCAGTTACTGTTTGGCTGCTGCCGACATTACCAACGACTGCTGCATCATAACCATCGAATTGTTGATCAATCTGAACATTCTCTCTTCTACTCCATCTTAATGTTTCACTTAGTGCATCAAAACCAGGACTATGAAGTTTATTAGTATGAGACACAGCCTGCATAGTTTTCCACTTAGAAGATTTATGCTCTAACATCGTCATAAACCGTCGATCTACTTGAGGATAACCTGGTATTTCAATACGCTCTAGTCCATGTAATTCTCGACCTAAATTAATGATATCATAAGGATTTAAGTTCTTATAGTTATGAGCTACATTAAGTGCCCATTGTGGTACTTCTTTAGTCCTTGCTATATTATTTGTAGCTAGTATTATATTCTCTGGGTAAAACTCTTTTTGATTAATAATGTCTCCATCATCACGGACTGCTCTAGTCATGTCCTTTGTGACTTGATCTATAGAACCATTATAAGGGCTATCAAAATAAGCAAATCCACCTTTAAGATCGATTTCACCACCAGCTTGTTTCTTTAAAGCCCATTTACCAGTACCAGCTTCTATCTCTCTTCTAAGTAAATCTCCTTCTTTATTCCAAGCATCATCAACATTAGAATAAGTACTATATAACATAGCGTTAGAGACTCTTTCCTCTAATTCTGCAAGAGCTATACCTGATAAAGCTTGTACTTCGTAACTGCGTTGACTAGGATTAACAGCTAATTGAGTAGCAGCTTCAGCAATAGCAGCTTTAATACCTGCCCGTTGTCCATCTACAATGTGCTCACTACCAGCATTAATACCATCTTGCACTTGCTTATCATATTTAGCTAATAAATTCTCAGAATATCTTCCACTTTGAGCCTCTTTAGTCGTCCACAAACCTAGACCTATTTTACTTTTTATAACTTGCTCTGCTATCTCATCACTTAATACTTCAGAAATACCTTCAGAATCTACCCATCTAGGTATCTCATAACCTTTCTCTATATAAGTTTGTTTAAGTTCTTGTACTTCTTCAGCATTAAGTGATCTCCTTAATCTAGCTTTTGATGCAATAACTCCTTTTTTTACTTCCTCATCGAATGCCACAAATGCTATATCTTGTTGATTAGTTTCTTTTGTAGCTCTTGCTTGTGACCCTGCTATTAGAGAACCATACTCATATTTATAATGATCTTTAAATAGTTTCTTACCTTGTCCTGGTATTGTTACCCAAGTATTACCTAATTTATATATATTATTCATAGAGAACTCACCACTCTCTACTGCTGATAACATATCTGTAAATAGAAGTTGCTTCTGATAACCTACATAATTAGTATCACCACCAGCACGTTCAAGTATAAGGTTTGAAATACTCTGACCTAGATCGGGATTATCAAAACCACCAAAACCTTTAATAATACCTAATGTTTCCTCTTTTCGTTTATTAACAGCGTCAACCATTTGAACCTTGTTATGCGTAACCGCATACTCAGCACGTATCTTCTTCGAAGCCCTCTTCCAACCAGGCATAAAGTGATCACTTATAAATGAAGCATTATACCCTTTAGTACCTTGATTTTGTTCCCAACCTTTAATTTGATCAAACAGCATTTGATCAAGAAGTTTACTTACAACCTCAGGACTACCTCTACCAGATAAAGCTTCTTGAAGACTTATTGGACCTAAACCTTCGACATTATATACTTTGGCTGAGTTCTCTTGTATCCAAAGATCTGAGTTATCTCCAGCTGTAGATAGAGCATACTGTTGTGCAGCAATTAACTGTCTGCCACTCATATTTTGAAGAGAGTTGATCGTTTGTTGATCAACACCCTTCAGTCTTAATGAGTTGACATAAGAATTAATAGCTGTTTGGCCAGCTTCGGTTGCTTGATATGCTTTACTTTTGAAAAGAATAGAATCAGGAGTGAGGCCACCCATAACGCCAAGGTATTTACCCATAGCGCTAGCGTCTTCAGCCACCTTTTGATCTACGGCCTGTATAGCACTTAAAGCAATGTTGGAGAAGTTAGCTAGATTTTTGTATAAATCTTGCTGTGCTTGTGCTTGTAATTTAATTTTATTTTTATCTGCTGCAAGTCTTACATTTAAAGCCTTTATATAATCTTTATTATAATCTTGTTCAAGTCTATAATTATCAGCTCTGTTTTTTCTAGATTCCCAAGCATTCTCTTGTAAACCCCTAAGATATTGCTGTCTATATTGTAATTCGTCTTGCCTGTTCTTCTCCATTCTGTTGACTTGATCTTTAGCCGCAGCTAAAATTTTCGAAGATTCATCAGGCAAGGCTATCGAATTCTGAGCAAATGTACTCTGTCGAGTCTGCTCTTGATACTTGATATCTTTCATGTTATTTAGTAACCTTTAATTGGTTTCGGTGGCTTCCTTGGGCGAAGTGGGTCAATGTAAGTAGCATAAGGTAATGGTATAGGTCTAGGTGCCTCTGGTCCTTTAGATGGTGCCAGCATTAAATTAGCCTTAGCTAAAATATCTGCTTTATATTTATCTGCACCAACTTTTTCCTTATCTATCTTAGATTGCTTAACAGCATTATCTAACATTGATGTTAATATCTGCTGATTTAATTGTAATTTATTTTCATCGTTAAGTAACGACCAATCAACTTTCTTATCAGCCAGCGCAGCTGCTGCTTTATTCTGATCTAACTTTTTACCGATCTGTGTTCGTTGTAAGATAGTTGATTCTCTTATATCACCTCTTTGTATAGATGAAAGCTCTTGCTCTAGAGCTGTCATTTTACCTAAACCACTTAGATTTAATTTCTTCTTAGCTATAGCTTGTTCAGACATTTCAGCAATATCTCTAACATTCTTATCTAATTGCCCTATTGATAGATCAGTCTTCTTACGATTTATACTTATATCGTTATCAGCTTTTTCTAATGTTAGTTTAGCTTGACCGACTTTATCAAATAATGATTGATCTACTTGAGCTCCTGAAAGGGCTGCTTTACTATCAGATATATCTTTTACATTAGCTGCTTCATGCATAGCAGTTTGAGCAATCTCAGCTTCTCGAACAACAGCATCACTTATTGCTGACATTTGCTGACCTAAACTTGCTAATATTGATACAACTGCACCACCTGCTGACACACCAGCTTGGCTTAACTGAGCCTGACCTTTCTTTTCTAAAGCCTTTAAAGACAGTTGATCAGTTTCAAAAGCTTGTTGAGCACGTAACTTATCTAATGCTTGTGCATTCTTCTTCTGAGTAAATTTAAATTCTTGTTCATTTTGTTTTAAATCTAAACCAAGCCCAGCTTTAGCAATACCTGACTGAGCTTTCTGAGCTTCTAGTTCAGCTATTGAGCTATCTTTTGTAAAAGTGGCAGAACTTAAAGCGTCCTCAAAATTTAGTTTAGAAGTTGCTTTTTCAAATTCTATATTACCTTTCTTTTGTCTAAATTCAGTTTGAATAGATTCTATGTCAGCGCCAGCTCCAGCAGTTTCATTTTGTAATTTCTGAAAAGACTGTGCTTTTTGATTCTCAATTTTTTTAAACTCAGTACTTTGTTTCTGAAGTAATGACGAATCTTGAAAACCATGCTCATCAACAGCTTTTTGTAATTGCAACCCAGTTGCAGCTTTATCAAACTTAGCTTGTCCTGATTTAACAAAGAAATCATTTATTAATTGTTGATTATCAAAAGCTGTTTTTAAAAACTTCTCACCTAATTTATTATCAATAGATTCTGTTGCTATATTTGCAGCTCTTATATTAAAATCTTTAGTACTATTATAGGTATCAAATGATTTATCGTATGCTTTTTTCTTCTGTTCAAACTCGTAATCTTGAATAGCTAATTTATGATTCCAATCTGCCTCAGCTGTCTGATTCTTCCAATTAATTTGATTTTCATTATTACGTTTATTTATTGCAACTTCTCTTTTTTGATGCTCATACTGTCGTTGAGTATTACGCCAATTAAACTTATGTACTTCCTTATCATGCTTATACTGTTTCCTAGCAATTCTTTTACTCGCACTTCTGGCACTCGCAGCTGATGCTTGCTGCTGACCAGCGCTCATAATTTGCCGAGTTAAGCCAAACATTGACATGGCTGCTCCGAAACCTGGATCTGCCATAACTTAAGCCCTCCTATAATATCGTGGTGAGTAATTCCCTTCCCACATCATAGAAGTTAAGGAAACTGGAAATGGTGATTCACTGAATACTCTCATAGTGAAATTATTATTACGTTGGTGTATTGGTACCGTTATTATCGATTGATTTGATAACGGTACATCGTTAGCTAAGTACTGTTGAGCATCAATTACAGCTGCAGTATCTATCCATTGATCACCACCTCTTGGTTTTAATTTAAACTGACATACACCAGATAAACCCATCGAGAATTTATATCTATTAATAACAACTATTGCTGAAGTATCCGCTGTCCTAGCATCACGTCTGAAATAAGTTCTAGGTAATTCTATGTCATAAGCATAAGTCCAACCTACAATAACCTTAGATGCAACACCAGATAAATCTTTATTAGGTACTGAGAAATAAGTATTAGGATCTTCACTTGCACCAGTATATGCAACAGCTGTTGGGGTAGTAGTGAAACCAGATTCAACAAATTGTTTTGTTCCGTCAACTTCTGAGGAGTCACTACCTATAACTATAACTGGAGTTAAATCAGTTTCATTTTTAAAAGGTATATAACACTTAGAACCGTCATAAATTGTACATGTAGCAGTAGCTCCACTACCACCACCTCCAGAAAAGGCTACAGTAGCTCCTGACGCATACCCATTACCAGGGTTAGTAAGGGTAATAGATGCCACAGCACCACTTGATATAACTGCTGTAGCAGTAGCTCCACTACCTTCACTAGCGATAACTGGTGTTATGGTAACTGTAGGTGCTGAGCTATATCCAGAACCTCCTGCTGTAACTGTAAAAGTATCTATACCTTGATATTTAACACTTGTCGCTGTAGCATAAAGATCAACGCATGGGTTCATCTTCTCACCATCTGCGTTAACTAGGATACTCTCTTCTGGTGTTTGGTTTATACTAGCACTACTAATAGTATACTCTCCTCCTTGTGTAGTGACAGCAAACATAACATCTGAATCAACTACAACAAATTGAGTTTCTCCAGGTAATTGCCAATTAAACCAAGCTTGCATAGCAAACTGATCTCCTTGTATATGTGTACGGAAGAAATAGATATCCTTCTTTGCTGTACCATATAAACCTATGAATGCATTCTGAGGACTAGTTACAATATGCTCAATAGATGCTGGAATCCACTCAGATATAGATCTACCAATATCTTCTACTTGTGGATTATTCTCTTGACCCTTAGTCATCATCCTATAGACTCTGGTAAAACCAGGAGTCTTACTTACAAATATTAAATTAGTTCCATTATCTACTGGATCAATATCTGTATCCATTTCGTAATTTGAAACATTACGAATAGTAATACTTGTTGGGGTTAATATACCTTCAGCTGCGGACAACAAGAATTGCTGGTCCTTACTGAATAAGATTAAACCCTGAGCAGCTGGTACAATACCATGTAATACTACAGGTTCAGTACTAGACACATTGACATCAACAGGATCAGAAGCTATTTGTATTCTTGCAGATGCCTTGAAGAAATTATAAAACTCTCCAGCTTGGGAGAAGATTACATTATCAGTAGATAAGAAACCAAGCCTATTGTTATAGAAAAAACACTGCTCTAATTTTTGCCCTATAAAACTGGTCTGAGGGTTAGTAACATTATCTCCTACTAACCTATTAGTCCATGTTATAGGTCTATAAGTAAATGCATTTGTCGCTGTGTTTATCAACTCATGAGGCATCGTAGTTGAATCAAATGATACTGATACACTAGGTGAAATAGTTTCTTCCCAAAAACCTAAGCCAGAAGTACCGTCATCAGCAACAAATTTAACATAGTAATCATCTTCAACTGCTTCAGCAGTCTGGATGATCTTAACAACTCTACCATTCTTTGATTCAGATGGTAGCCATGTTATATTATCTACTTGATCTTGATAAGCTTTCAGGTTAGTACCATCCTTACCTGAAGTAGCTGTTAATGTAAACGCTGTACTACCAGTTATCTCTAAAGATGTATCAATCTGTGTTACAGTAGGACTAAATCCACCACCATAACTACCGCCTTCAATAGCTGTTTTTAAATCTCCTAAAATATCACCAATCTTATCCCCACTAGTAGGAGTTACTGTCAAGGTAACAGCTGACTGTCCAGTAGGTTTGATAGTTACTACATATGTTACCGCATCATCTACGAACATAACTCTAACTGTACCTTGTTTATTAGCAACAAAGGTAGGAGCTGTAGACATAGCTGTAACTTTAGTCTTATTAGTAATTATAGTTGTATCTTGTATAGTCAGTACGTTATAATCTGTTGACTTAGTACCTGTCAAATAACTTGCAGCAGGGCTAGTAACAGTAATAGTAGCTTCTACACCTGTAGCAGCATTCCATACTTTAATCGCAGATCCTTTAATACAACCTATATAATTTTCATCTGAGTCCCTATGGATATGAAACCATTTAGCATTTGCAAATTCAGTTTCAGAAGAACCAAAAGATTTAATATGCTTAAATCCAGGACGTTTGGTTAATCCAAATGTAGTATCAGGGTACCCATTCTTACAATCAATTACTTGGCCTGGTAATTTTTTATCGTCAGGATATTTAGAAACTCCACCGGTATACTCTGGTATAGTTTGTGTAAGATTTGCCATTAGCGTTGTAATGCTTTATAAGGTTGATAACTGTTGTAATGGTTTCCACCATGTGGGTGTCCGAAGAAGGTATATTGACCCTGGTTACATTCATACTCTAATGCTACAGCACGGCAGTACTGTTCTTTCTCTTGTGACATCCTATATACTGTTGGATCTCCTAAGACTCTACTAACAAAGAAGCTAGTAGCACGAGCTGTTATATAATCTTGTATTGGTCCAGGGACATCGACCCAGTCAAAGAACCAAGTTATATCAAAATAATACTTCTCATCTGTAAATTTAAAACTATGTTTCTCTCTGTCATATAGTAACCCTTTCTCTGGAGTAGTCTCGGATACAATACCTATCACAGGGTCTGTAGTACCAGTACCTACGACAGTTATTTTATCTTGTAGTAAGTAGTTAGATCCAGGTTTAACAACAGTTATTTTATCAGCCTGGCCACTACCATCAATACTGACGTTAACGGTCATGTTAATACCAGCTTCTGTAGTAGTAACAGTTTTGTTAAGTAACCATCCTTCAGTACCACCACCGGTACCATTATCCACTACATCAATCTTAGTAGCAAATACTGTATAAGGTCCTGATCTACGTATTGTATTTTTATATTTATTATTCCCTTTAGTAGGACCATAGTCTGTAAGGTCCATCTGTAACACATTATTAGGATACAAAATATTATCATTTGCATCAGGTGTTAGGGGGTAATCAAACTCCCTATTGAAGGTCCATCCTTCTCCCTGCACTTCTCTAGACACTTGTAATAAAGTGTTATATGCAATCGCAACGTCCGGGTTGGTTGAGTCAAGAGTAGTCACAGGCGCTTGACCAACCGACGCCAGTATTTGATTGATAGCAGGTAATTCTTCTGTAACGTTAGTGGTTGGAAAAGCCATATTAATATTTATGAATAAAAAAAAGGGACCCGAAGGTCCCCGTATGTATAATTTAGAATGCAGCTGGAGCAGTGGCTGTACCGGCGTACAGTTCCACAGAAGCAGCTGGGTTCAGGTAGTCAGCACCCATAGCAAGACGACCTAGGATTACGTCGCCCTGGTAGATTACTGATACGTCACCAGATGTTACTTGAACTTGAGGTCCAATAGCTTCTACGCATCCTGCAGCTTCCTTCTGGAAGATAAGACCACAAGAGTTTGCAAAGTCAGTGGCTGCGCCATAGTCATTGCGGACTCCGTAGTTATTTGCAGTTGCAGTTTCAGCAGCTTCAATAGCCTCAGCAACAAATGAACCAGTATTACCTGGGTTAACAGTTGCTGGGTCAGTAGCAGCAGTAGGTGAGGATGCAGGAGCATACTTAGTACCGTACTTACTGAAGAATGGGATGTTCATTGACTTGTAGATCTTGATACCTGCAATCTCAACGATTCCATTACCAGACTGCAAGGATGTACCTTGTACGTCACGGTTAATGAGTCCGTTGGATCCGATATCTTGGATCAAAGCGTAGTACTGACGTGGGTTTAGAACACCTACACGTCCGTCTGAACTTACTCCCTTCTCATCGAGAGCTGCAGCAGCATCGTAGAAAGCGGTTACCAGTTTACCTGCATCCAATGCATCGTCAGCATCAGCAGCAGTACCAACACGGATCTGTGTTCCGCCTGGTTCTACGAAACTAGCTTTAGAGATTGGGCTAGCCTTACGAGCACCACGTGTGATAGCGCGGAAGATATAACGGTCATACTTCTGTGCAAGTGCATAACCAATCTTCTTAGATATCTCACTACGGAGATCATAATGAGCTAGGGTCTCGTCCAGTTCATATAAGAATGCTGAACTGATTAAGAGGTCATCAACTGTGATGGTCTTCTCAGCTACTGGAGGTGCACCGTCGGAGTTACCTAGGATGCTGTTACCAGGAGTGTGATACTCAGCAGTTGTACGACCCGTATAAATAAACTGAAGACTCTTACCATTCTTGAGGGTTCGCTTCATGATCAGGTCACGAGCAATGGTGGCGTGCTGGAAGCCCTTAAACATTTCACCACTAAACAGTTTGAGATATAGATCTCTGTTATTGGTAGCGTTATAGGTTCCAGTATCGCCCACACGACCCGGTCTGGTCAGCGAGGTGGTAAGGTCTGAACTTTGATGTGCCATTTATATGGGGTAATTGTATTGCTTACTTTCTTTATACGTATAAAATTTTTTGATCAATTTTTTTGTGGTCTTTCCCACCGTCTAGACGGCAAAAGGGTATCCGCGTACGGGCCAGATGCCAATGAAAGATAAGTCCTACTCTGAGGTGCTCATCTTCCTTGCTAAACAATCTAAATTGACGTCCCAAAATGGCATACCACAAGGTTTATCAAGTTCCCATTGTTTAACAGTAAAGTTAATACGCTTCTCTTTAGGTACATATAAAGGATGTTCCATGAGGGAGTCATATGTTACTTCAGTCCAGCAATCATCAGGTATGATTTTTTTTAAAGAATTCCAAAGGTAGTTCATATGTTCTATATGATCATACATATAGTCAGGCCAATGATAGAAATCATTCATTCTCCACCTAACACGTTTCATACTAGATACAATATCTTCAGTATCTCTAACCATACCTATAAAATGGACATCGGGGATACCATGAAATAAATCAACATACATAAGTAAGGCACTAGGACATTGTATAACAATATTCTTTATACCTTGATTAATTAATACGTTAATTTTATGTATCCCCAAGTCGTTTGGCAGGAATCCGAATTCATCGATCACAAAGTAGTTGAGATCGTGGGCAATCATTTGAGTGGCGATAGTAGTTCCACTACGTTGACAACCTGTGACGATAATTGGACCTGTCATTATTTATAAAGAAGTTAATGCTTCTTCTAGATCTAAATCCTCTTCCTTCTTATCTTCAACCGGTTCTGGATCTTTGATATCAATCTCAGGAGCCGGTGCTATAGAAGTTACGAAGGCACGAGCTTTAGTGCTTTGATGTGCCATTAGAAATTTAGTTTTGCGCCGACTTTGGTTGACCAGGCTTTGTCATCATCTTCGTCCTCAGCAGTTAGTACTGCGAGTTCTCCGTAGACACCAAGAGCATCTGTTGCATTGACGTTGATACCGACTTTACCTGATAGGCGAGTGTCGTTATCTTCTCCATCTTCTGCAACAATGGCTGGACCTCCCTGAGCATACCATCCAATAGTTTCACCACCACCTTCTACACCAACGTGTAGATCAGTTGTACGGCTGTCATAATCAGAGCCAGTATAGCTGGCGTTGCTCTCTACGTTGACGTAGGCACCGGCGAAAGCAGGAGCTGTCGCGAATAGAGTGGTTGCGAGGGCTAGTGCTAATCTTTTCATTG
>VTLG01004666.1_pt1 | contig 15855 bp, 6 predicted proteins | sample 4694571 | NCBI WGS metagenome assembly VTLG01 (sample SAMN12604809, study PRJNA352737) | marine metagenome | biome: ENVO:00000447; feature: ENVO:00000209|ENVO:00000569|ENVO:01000036; material: ENVO:00002151; isolation source: viral sequences binned using virsorter ...
CTCTTTACCAGAACCAGCATTTAGAACAGAGGCAGGTTCACATTCTGGACTTCCTCTATTTAAAGATACTCATGTAGTTAGCGCTGGTATACAATTGGAAGATGGTTTGAGAGAAATTGCTCCAACAATTAATGTTAATATTCTTCTTTTAGATGGAGATATTGCGTCTTCTGGTGCTGTAATTGGTGCTGGTGATAAATTAGAAATGGAAGATGCTTCTATTGCAGATGTTGGTTCTAATATTACTTTTGATGATTTACAATTTAAAACAAATGATACTTTTGTTCTAGAACAATCTGCAACATTTAATGAAACAATAGAACTTGAATATGCTACAGAAATAACAGAAGGAAGAAATACCGAACCTAATCAATTAATTCTAGATGGTACGGACAATAGTTCTACTAATGCTGGTGATCGTGTGTTACATGAGAACTCTACAACTTCATTTGGTGATAACCTAATACAAGAGGGAGACAGCACACCACTCGTAACGGAAGATATTCTAAATGGTGAGATCACAATCGAAGAGATTGTAAGAAGTAGTCTTATATCTTTGGAAGCAAAAGGTGGTCTTAGAGATAACGATAACTCAGAACACGTACTTATGGAAAAAAGTATGGAAGTTGGGGATATTCTTTTAGAGTCTGCATTTGAATTATTATTGAATGAGGATGGTGACAGATTTGACCTAGAAGACGATAGCGGTAAACTTATACGAGAGATTGGTGAAGATGGTGGTGCTGGTCAGAAGATGATCGTAGAAGATGCTACCACACCGCAACTTGGTGGTAAGATTATTTTGGATCATCAATATATTGAAATGGATGATGCTAGTGATGTTACAGTTCCAGAAATAAACTTCAGAGATACCAACTTTCCTAGATTTACTCGACCATCAACAATATCACAAAGATCAAGAGGTAAAATTGCATTACAAGATGAAAGAGAAGTAACAAAAATTGTATTGAATGGCACAAACGGCAGTTCTGCTAATGCTGGTGATAATATAATTAGTGAAAGAGATAGCGATGATTTTATTTACGAGGAAAAATCATCAGTTATATTAGACCAACACAATCCAGGCTTTGTAACATTAAATGGTACGGATGGTAGTTCTACTAATGCTGGTTCACATTTAGAATTTGAAATAGGAACGGTTGGATCGTTGCCTGGGTCTTTCTCAATATTTGTACCGCCTGGTGATAATCTTGCAACAACATTTGATGCAACTTCATTAACTTTCGATAGTACGCAACAAACATTTGATGCTACCACATAAGTGTTATAAATAAAGGAATAAAGGAGTAATCATGGTAAAACAAGTAGTCGGAATTGGATCGGAAGCTAATGACGGTACAGGTGATAACTTACGAAATGGAATAGATAAAGTCAATGATAACTTTGACGAAATCTATACTTTGCTTGGTACTGGTACTGCATTAACTTCAGGCATTTCCGCAGATTCATCAGCAGTGACACTTACTGGGCCTACAATTAGTGGTGCCGTTGCTGGTACACAAACCTCTGCTACGATTACAACCCTTGCAACAACTACAGTAAATGGTACGACACTTAATGGTGGAACCCTTGCACTTGCTGCTGGGTCTATTACGGATAGTTCTGGTGCAATCTCTTTTGGAGATGAAAACCTGACAACCACAGGGACACTTGCAGTTGGTGCTATAACAACCACCGCATCTATGAATATCAATACAGCAGTATCAAGTGGTACAGTTGATTGGGCCTTGGTAGAAGGCACATCAGACGCACATGAAACTACGATAGATATTACAGACCCCACAGGAGATCGTACTATCACGTTTCCCGATACTACAGGAACAGTAGTGACGACAGGAGATACAAACACAGTTACAGGAACAATGATTGCAGCCGACACAGTTGCAGAAGCGAACATGGCAAATGATGCTATCGGTCAAGCTGAACTTAAAAGTGTTGTGACTCTTCTATTAAAGAATTCAAGTGGGTCTACACTTAAAACGATACATGGGGCAGGAGCTTAAGATGTCAGCAATAATTACAGAAAAATTTAGATTACATAACGCAGAACAGTTTTACGAATCATTTAGTGAAGCTGCAAAATCTACGTATTATATGTTTATAGGAAAGTCAACACCATATACTTCTGGTACTTCTGGTGGAACAGATTCATCACCCCCTACTCCTGCCGATGATGTTGGTTCTGAATTTTACTATTGGGATGATATGATTGCTGCAAAATTAATTGGTTCATCCGATACAACCTATGCAATTCCTCGTAGAAATTGGGCAAACAGTACAACCTATGATATGTATGAACATAATATTAGCACATCGAATACAACGACTTCTGGTGCGACAAACTTATACGATTCTACTTTTTACTTTATGACAAGTGCATACAAAGTTTATAAGGTTCTCGATAATAATGGCGGAACTGCATTTAGTGGTACTGAACCCACCGCAACTGGTAATGATCCATTTGCTGCTGGAGGTTATGTTCTTCAATATATGTACACTCTCACAACCTCAGAGGTAGAAAAATTCTTAACAACAGACTTTATGCCTGTTAGTACAGATGCAACAGTTAGTGCTGCTGCAGAAGATGGTTCTATTGACTCTCTCATAGTCACTGGTGGTTCTGGTTATACAGACGGAACGTACTATACTGCTGTGTATGGAGATGGAACTAGCGCTGGAACATCAAGTGGAGCAGTTGTTAGTATTAAAGTAACGTCTGGTGCAATCGTATCTTTTGGTATGACTGCTGGAACCGACACTGTTCTGCACGCTGATGGTGCTGGATATACTTACGGAACAATTAACCTTGGAGATGATTATATCTTTACCAACGCTACACTAAGTACTTCTGGTTCTCTTGGTAGTGGTTCTGGGGGATCAATCTCAGTTGTCGTTTCACCAAAAGGTGGTCATGGTAAAGATGCAGTAAAAGAATTGGGTGGACATTATGTTATGTTAAACACATCATTGACACAAGCAGAAAATGATGATGTTACCACCGCAAATGATTTCCGTAGAGTTGGTTTGGTAACAGACCCCTATAATTATGGTACAACAACTGTTGCTACAGCAACTACCCGAAGAATGACTAAGGCAATGAAATTATCTTCAGTCTCAGGAACTTTTGATGGAGATGAAAAAGTATCTCAAGCATCTACTGGTGCAATAGGTAAAGTAGTAGAATGGGATTCTAGTAATAATATTCTTTATATTGTACAGGAAAGATTTGGTGACTATGGAACAAATGGAACAACTGGTGCTTTTGTTGCATTTAGTGGTGCAAATCAAATAACAGGTGCAACTTCTAGTGCAGTAGGAACTCCAGACTCAACAGCAGATAGTGCTGTTACTCTTGCTGGTGGTAACACAATTACTTTCACAGATGGATATGCTAATCCAGAACTTGATCCCGATAGTGGTGACGTTATATACATAGAGAACAGGAAACCCATCAGTCGATCTTCTGATCAAACAGAAGATATTAAATTAATAGTGGAATTCTAAGATATGCCTCAAAAAACAGATTTAAATGTAACCCCATATTTTGACGATTTTAATCAAAGTAACAATTTTCAATCCGTATTATTTCGTCCCGGCTTTGCGGTTCAGGCAAGAGAACTCACAACACTACAAAGTATTATAAAAAACCAAATGGAAAGAGAGGGTAGACACCTTTTCAAAGAAGGTGCAATGATTGTGCCTGGACAATTAAGTTTTAGTAAAATTGTTGCTATAAAATTACAAAACCAATTTGCTTCTGAAGATATTGAAACTTCACAATATGTTGGTGCTAAAATTACTGGTGTGACTAGTGGTGTCGAAGCAAAAGTAATTACTCATTCTGCTGCAACTGATACTGACCCACCCACTCTTTTCGTACAATATACTAAAACAGGAACAAATAATAAAACTACAAAATTTGAGAATAATGAAAATATTAAAGCAGATAAAGGAATTACTCATACTACAGTGTATAGTACTGATGCTGAAACTGCAACTACTGCTACAACAGGTGCTCATGATGTTGGAACTATTGCTAATATACAGTCTGGAATATATTTTGTTCGGGGTTCATTTGTCGAATGTGCAGAAGAAGATTTAATTATAACAAAATATGATGCTTTCCCTGATAAAAGAATTGGTTTTAATATTACAGAAACATTAGTTACTCCTGAGTCGGATAGTACACTTTTAGATAATTCTACTGGTTCATCCAACTTTGCTGCAAAGGGTGCTCATCGACTTAAAATTTCTCTTTCTCTTACATCTTTAGATAATTCATCTACTGCTGATGATGATTTTATAGAACTCATGAGAGTTAAAAAGGGTAGAATTGTTGAAGAAATTCGTGGTATTGAATTTGGTACTATAGAAGATACTTTTGCTCGAAGAACATTTGATGAGAGTGGTGATTATTCAGTAAGACCTTTCCAATATGAAATAAGAGAATGTCTTGATAATAATGAATTTAATGGATTATTTCAAGGTAGGACAAAAACAGATGATAATAATGTTCCAGATAATAGTTTGCTCGCACTGAAAGTATCGCCTGGAAAATCATATATTAAAGGTTATGAAGTTGAAAAAATTGCTCCAACAATTAAAGATTTAGATAAAGCTAGAGATACTGCTGAAATTAATTCTGGTATTACAATTAATGATGTTGGTAATTTTCTTAATGTTACAAACGTATACAACACTCCCGATATTGAATTTGTACAGGGAGAGTCTACTGCATATAAACAAATAGAATTATACGATACTCCCACTACTACTAGAGGAAGTTCTTCTGGTACTATGATAGGAGTGGGAAGAGCAAGAACTATGCAGTATTCAAGTGGCACTGCTGGTTTAGATGAGGCTGTCTATAAACTGTTTCTTTTTGATATACGTCCATTTACATTCCTTACTCTTAGTGGAACTCCTAGTCCTACCTTAGAAGCAAATCATTCTAATGGTGGTGTTCAAGTTACAGGTGCTACAAGTGGTGCAAAAGGTTTTGTTTTTTCAGATGGTACAGGTGGTACAAAGGTTGTTCTTACTAATGTTATAGGAAATTTCTTACTAAATGAAAAAATTAAAACATCTGATTCTGGTGAGACAGATGATATTGTAGAAGATTCTGGAAATACAGATTTAACCATTACCTCTTTAAAATCAAATACTATAGAAGATGTTAGACAAGTTTTTATGGATGATAATGATTCTGGTCAAGATTTTAGTGCTGATGTTGTACTTGATAATCAAAACACAGACGCATCATTTCTTGTTATAGATGGTACAGATAGTACTGGTGCCAATTCAGACGATCTCTTACGTATGGAAGATGGTACTACAACAGCAACAAGTTTGGGGGATAATACTTCTATAGAAAGAGGTGCTGCTGGTGGTACTGGTTCGTCTAAGAAAATTGCGAAATTACAAGAATCAGAAAAGAATATTTCTCTTTTCAAATTGAATAAGAGAACAATTAAGACACATCTTACTACTGGTAACAATGGAGAATCTGATACGCAAATAACTATACGTAGACAATTTGTAGTAACATCCAGTGTTGCTGGAGTTGTCACTATTAGTGCTGGTTCTGGAGAAACATTCCTATCACACAGTGAGTCAGATTATACAATGAGTGTTCTTTCTGCTGGTGCTGGTGGATCAGCTGGACAGGGTGATATAGTTAGTTGTGCTACTGGTTTTTCTGGTGGTGGTACTGCAACGGTAAGTATTACAAATAATGCAGCATTAGGTAATTCTGCAAAAGTTAAAGTTATTGCAACTCTCTTAAAAACCACTGTAACTGCTAAAGCTAAAACAACACAACTAATGAAACAAGTTAAAGTTACGCCTGGAGCAACTGATGCTTATGGAACCAGGCCTACAGATAAAGATATTTCTCTTGGTCGTGCTGATTCATTTAAATTAGTCGCAGTATACGACTCAGAAGACACATCAACGGATGCTGTTGCACCTACTATGACGGTAGGTACACAAAGTGGTATTTTTACTAGAGGAGAAAAGATAACTGGTGGCACTTCTGAGGCAACTGGTAGACTTGTTAATATTTCAAGTCCTCTTAGTTTTGTTCTTAAAAGTGGAACATTTCAAGTAGGTGATATAATTACAGGTGAAAGTTCTGGTGCAACCGCAACCATTACTGCACTGACAGATGGTGATACAGTTGTCACTAGTAGGTTTGAATTAGATACTGGACAAAGAGATAATTACTATGATATTTCTAGAATAGTTAGAAAACCAAATACACAACCACCTTTAGGAAGACTTCTTATTATTCACGATTACCTAGAACATGGTGCTGGAGATGTTTTCACTGTAGATTCTTATGTAGATGTAGCAAATCAAATGGATTATGAAGATATTCCTCAGTATAACGCAACAAAAGTTGATCCAGACCAACCAGCACCTACTGGTCAGTATCCTTTACAGGACGTATTTGATATGCGTCCAAGGGTAGAGAATATCGCTGGTTCACAAACTGGTATTTCGCAAGTAGATGAAATAACTGGTAATTCATTTGATTTCTTTCATAGGCAATTTGATGGTACTGGAGCATCTACTATTCATACAATGAAACCTGGCTCAAGTATTCAAAGTGACTTTGAATATTTTCTACCATATAGAGCACTTCTTCATATTGACAGAGTAGGAAGATTTATAATTACAAAGGGTGGGGCTGCTGAACAACCAGAATTTCCTAAAGACCCCGATGGTATGATGAAATTAGCAGAAATTTTTGTTCCTGCTTTTACCTTTAAACCTTCTGATGTTAGAGTTTTAAAGGAAAAAAATCAAAGATATACTATGAAGGATATTGGAAGATTAGAAAGAAGGATTGATACTGTAGAATATTATACGGCACTATCTCTTTTGGAGAGGGATGCTGAAAGTTTTGAAATTCAAGATTCTAATGGTCTTAATAGATTTAAGTCTGGTTTCATAGTAGATAATTTTGGTGGTCATAGGGTCGGTGATGTTCAACATCCTGATTATAAAAATTCTATGGATATGGCTTTGAATGAGTTACGTCCAAAGTTTTTTATGAAAGGTGCTTTCTTAGAAGAAAGTATTTCTACTGATACCGATAGATCAACAGCAGGATACCAAAAGACAGGTGATCTTTTAACACTACCATATACTGAAGAAGTTTTAATTAATCAAACATTTTCTTCACGTTTAGAAAGAATTACACCTGTTCTTGTATCAAATTGGATAGGCAGAATAGAATTAACACCATCTTCAGACGAATGGTTTGAAACAGAGTTTGCTCCTGACCTTATTATTAATGTTGAAGGAAATTTTGACACGTTTTTAGCTCAAAATCAAAATCAAATTGGTACTGTTTGGAACGCATGGCAAACTCAATGGTCTGGTGTTACTGTTAGAAGAGAAAATGATAATTCTGGCCATGGAGTTACGAGAACTATTGAAACTACAAGAACAGATTTATTAAGAACTGGTATTCAAACTGAAGTTGTTGAAAGGATAGATTTTGAATCGCAAGGTACAAAAATTATTGCAAGAGCAATTATTCCTTTTATTAGATCAAGAAATGTTCGTTTTGAAGGAACTGGGTTTTATCCAAACACAAGAGTTTTTTGTTTCTTTGATAAACGTGCGGTAAGCAAACACTGTACTCCTGATGTTGGTTTCTCTACTAATGACGAAAGTATTATTCAAGGTAGTGCAATGGTAACGTCAGCAAATGGAGAAATTAAAGGTACTTTCCAAATTCCTGACCCCAAAGTTGTTGGTAATGATAATTGGGCTTCTGGTGAAATTCAATTTAGATTAACATCTAATGAAACTAACGTCACTAGTATAGACCCAATAACAGCAGGTGAGGTTATTTACTTTGCTCAAGGGATTTTGAATACAGAACAGGAAACCATTCTTGCAGTAAGAAATGCTGAATTAGTAAGAACAAATGTTACACAAACAGATGTGATTACTTCTAATAGAGTTCTTTCAACACATCACCATCAAGACGATGGTGGCGACGATGGTTTTATAGGTTTCGATGAATTGGGTGAGCCTGGCGCACCTGGCGAAACTCATGATGCAGACCTCGGAGGGATGGATTTTGATTGTGGTGATCCATTATTTCAATCTTTCTTAGTTGATTCAGAATTCAATAGAGATGCTGAAGGTGTATTCATAACTAGTGTTGATATTTTTCATGGGGAGAAAGATGATACTATACCAGTTACTTTGGAAATAAGAGATATGTATAATGGTCATCCTGGCGCTAAAGTAGTACCTTTTGGTCGAGTTACAAAAAATCCTGCTGATATCTCTATATCAACTGATGCTAGTGTTGCTACCACATATACTTTTCCATCACCTGTATTTTTAAAACAGGGTCACGAATATGGTATAGCTCTTTTAACAGGAGTGCCCACACATAAAGTTTGGATTTCTCGTATGGGTGAAACTGAAACTGGTGGAACAAGAACTATTTCAAGACAACCAGAATTGGGTGTTCTTTTCAAAGGACATAATAATAGAACTTGGGCTCCATCCTTGACAGAGGATTTAAAGTTTACTCTTAGAAAAGCAAAGTTTACAACTGGTACAACAGGTGGAACAGTTACATTACAAAACAGTACATTACCTACCAAATCTTTGGGTTCAAATCCTTTGATATTTACTCATGGTGATGCTACATTGAAAATTTTACATAAAGATCATCATATGTATTCTACTAGTAATAATGTAACTATTGATAACATTAAGTCTGGTGCTTCTACTAAATTAAATGGTGCAATTTCTGATACTGCAACTACTATGACCGTAGATAGTGCTACAGACTTTGATGATACTTCTGGTAAATTTTCCAATGATGCAAGTAGTGAGTGGTATGTTAAAATTGACGATGAAATTATGAAATACACTGCTGTAAGTGGAAATACAATTAGTAGTATTACAAGAGGACAAGATGGAACTACTGCTGCTTCACACGCTGATAATGCTGTAGTTGAACTTTATATGTTACATAAAGTTCCGTTTACAGAAATTAATAAAACACATACTACGTTAGGTAATATAGATATAGATTCTTATACCATTGAGTTAACTACTTCACCAACAATTTCTGGTGGTTCAACTACTGCTCAAAATGGCGGAAGTGTTGCAACTGCGACAGAAAATGCAATTTTTGATATTGGTCAACTTATGATGGGAACACTAAAGTTTAATAGTACTAACCTACAAACATTTATTAGAGGAACTAGTGGCACAAGTCCTAGTGGAACAGAAACTTCTTTTGTTAAACAAACAGACAAACAAAAAATAGAATGTGCAGTTGGAGAGAATGTTTATTTAGATACTACGAAAATGATTTGTTCTGATATTAATGAAACAAATGAGTTAAGTGGAAATAAATCTCTTAATGTTGAAGTAAAAATGAGTTCTGAAAATTCAAATATTTCACCAGTTATTGATACAACTAGAATGACATTAGTTGCTGTTGCAAATAGGTTAAACAAGATAGATAGTTCTTCTGATATATTTCCTACAAGTGATTTTGTTGCATCTACTGATCCTGTTGGTGATAATAATGCTTCAATTTATATGACGAAAAAAGTTACTTTAGAAAATACTTCTACATCTTTAAGAGTAGTATTTGCTGCCTATAGACATAGTAGTGCAGAATTTGAAGTTATGTATAAAACATTAAGAACGGATGATGCTACAGATTTTGATGATTTGGGTTGGACATATTTTAATACCGATGGTAGTCCTGACAAAACTGTTTCTTCTTCATTAACAAGAGATGATTTCCAAGAATATGAATATACTGCTGGTGTTAAAGATGATGGTACAGGACAACAATTGCCTCCGTTTATATCCTTTGCAATTAAAATTGTAATGAAAGGAACGCAAAGTTGTGAAGCACCTAGAATTAAGGACTTTAGAGCAATTGCATTGGCGACATAAAAATGGCAGAAAGATTTTTAAACGTAGAGGGACATTCAGATTTAGTTAGGGATACCGAAAGTAACGCTATTATTAATACGAATGTTAGTGCATATTCTGTTGCCGTAAAAAGAGCAGAAGAAGCACAAAAACAAAGAGATGAAATTCGTAATGCTACTAGAGAGATAAATAGTTTAAAGTGCGAGATGCATGAAATAAAAAAACTATTAGAACAGTTAGTGAGATAAGTTATGCCAATTACCGCTACTCAGATAACATCAGGACAAACCCTAGAGGAATTTCGTAGACAATATAATCTATTAGTGCAAGATGTAACAGACATGTCAGATAATCATGTCTTTACTAGTAACATAAAATTTGAAGGGTCTTCTGCTGACGATTATGAAACTACACTTGCTGTAACTAACCCGACAGCAGATCGTACTATCACGTTACCTGATGAATCTGGTAGTATGTTGACTACTGCTAGTTCTCTTAATGCAACTACTGCTACTGTTACTTCAAATAACTCTGCTGATGAAACTGTATATCCAGTATTTGTGGACTCTATAAATGGTACATTAGGTTTAGAATCCGATACAGGGTTGACATACAATCCAAGTTCTGGTATACTAACTGCAACCCAATTTACTGGTGCATTGTCTGGTAACGCAACAACTGCTACTGCACTTGCTTCTGGTAGAACTATCGGTATGACAGGTGATGTAACGTGGACTTCTGCCTCATTTGATGGTAGTGGTAATGTTACAGGAACAGCCGCAATTGGTACTGGTGTTATTGTTAACGATGATATTAACGCAAGTGCCGCTATTGCAATGTCCAAGACTGCATTGGTTGCTGGTACTGGTATTACTCTTTCAACAAATACTCTTAATGTAGATGCTGCACAAACAGGAATTACTTCAGTCGGTGCATTAGACGGTGGTTCTATTACTTCTGGATTTGGAACTATAGATACAGGATCATCTACGATAACAACTACTGGTGCAATAAGTGGTGGTTCTTTTGTTGTTGCAAATGATGGAAATATAGGTTCTGCTTCGGATACAGACGCACTTGCAATTTCTGCTGGTGGTGCAGTAACATTTAGTCAAAGAAGTGTTCATAGTGGTGGTATTACTATTGCAAATGCTGGGCAGATTGGTTCCGCAAGTGACACTGATGCTATGGCAATTTCTTCTGGTGGTGTAGTAACTTTCACACAGATTCCAGTAATGAGTGCTGGATTAAACGTGTCCGGCGGATCAATTGCTGGTACATTATCAACTGCTGCTCAAACAAACATAACTTCAGTAGGGGCATTAGACGGTGGTTCAATTACATCTAACTTTGGAACTATTAATACTGGTTCATCAAATATAACAACCTCTGGCACAGTTACAGGTGGTACACTTGCTGGTACGTTGTCAACTGCTGCTCAAACAAATGTAACTTCAGTAGGAACTTTAACAGGATTAGTTATTGCTGATGCTGGAAACATAGGTTCTGCGTCTGATACAGATGCTATAGCAATTAGTTCTGGTGGTGTTGTAACACTTTCTCAAAGACCAGTTTTATCTGGTGGTTTGACGATTGCTGATGGTGCTCAGATTGGTACTGCAAGTGACGCTGATGCAATTACACTAGATGCTACTGGTGTTGCAACCTTTAGTCAAAGACCAGTAATTGGTACTGGTGGTTTAACAATACCCAACGATGGTCAGATTGGTTCCGCTGGTGATACGGATGCAATTTCGATTAACTCTTCTGGTAATGTTACCATGTCACAAGACTTGACAATCACTGGTAATCTCACGGTCAATGGTTCTACGGTTACAAACTCTGCATCCAATACAGTCATCGAAGACTATCTTATCGAATTAAATAATGGTGCTGGTAGTAATGCAAACGACATGGGTTTCATCATGGAACGTGGTTCCACAGGTGACAATGCGTTTATGGGTTGGGATGAAAGTGCTGACAAGTTTGTATTTGGTACGACAACTGCTACTGGAGCATCTAGTGGTAACTTGTCAATTTCAAATGGAACGATTGTTGCTGCGAATGTTGAAGGTACACTTACCACCGCTGCACAAACAAATATTACTTCAGTAGGTACACTCTCTGGATTAGCAATTGCAAATGGTGGAAACATTGGTTCTGCAAGTGACACTGATGCAATGAGTATTGCCTCTGGTGGTGCAGTTACATTTAGTCAAAGGGATATACACTCCGCTGGTATCACTGTTGCTGATGCTGGTCAAATTGGTTCTGCTAGTGATGCTGACTCAATGGCCATTGCTGCAGATGGTGTAGTGACCTTTACACAGATTCCAGTAATGAGTGCTGGTCTGAATGTATCTGGTGGAACAATTGCTGGTACACTTGCAACTGCTGCTCAAACGAATATCACCTCAGTAGGTGCGTTGGATGGTGGTTCAATTACATCTAACTTTGGAACAATCAATACAGGTTCTTCTACTATTACAACCACAGGTGCAATAAGTGGTGGTTCTTTTGTTGTTGCAAATGGTGCTAATATTGGTTCTACTGGTGACACGGATGCTATTGCGATTGCTTCAGATGGTGTGGTAACTATGAACCAGATACCAGTGTTTAGTGCTGGTATTAATGTTTCTGGTGGGTCGATTGCTGGTACGTTATCTACTGCTGCACAGGGGAACATAACATCATTAGGTACACTAACAAGTTTAACTGTTGATAATATCATAGTTAATGGAACAAACATTGGACATACATCTGATACAGATGCAATAGCAATTGCTTCGGATGGTAAAACTACTTTTAGTCAACAAACAACTCATTCTGGTGGAATTGTAATTGCAGATGCTGGTAATATAGGTTCCGCTTCAGATACAGATGCAATTGCGATTGCTTCTGATGGTACTACCACATTTTCTTCAGATGTTATAATTTCAGATACGTCTGCTGCGTCTACTGTAGGCCCAGAGTTGACGTTATATAGAAATTCTTCTTCCCCTGCCGATAGTGATGGCCTTGGTCAAATTAATTTTAAAGGACGTAATGATAATAGTCAAGATTATAGATATGCTAGAATATACAGCGTGATCAATGATGCTTCAGATACTTCTGAAGATGGCGGACTTAATATTGCGATTTCTTCTGGTGGGAGCGGTGAGGACATTTGGAGATTTGGTGCTGCTGCTGCGGGTCAAAAGTTTATTACTATACCCGCTGGGGGAGGCTTTGGCACTACTGGATCAATGAATTCCATAACTATGGCCTCCGGCGGTGTTGTTACATTCGCTGATAGAGATATTCACTCTGCTGGTATTACTGTTGCAAATGATGGACAAATTGGTTCTGTTGGTGATACAGATGCATTGAGTATCGCTTCTGATGGTAAGATTTCACTTACCCAAGATTTATACCTTTCTGGTTCTCAGAAAGAATTGCGTTTCTATGAAGGTTCAAACTATGTAGGATTTAAAGCACCATCTCTTAGTGGTAATCAGATTTGGGTATTACCAGATGGAGATGCATCCTCGAATGGTGATGCTTTAGTTTCTGATGGTTCTGGTAATCTTACTTTCTCTTCTGTGGTTGGTAGTAATGCTTCTAGTGTTACTCTTGCAGATGAGAGTAGTGATACATCGTGTTTTGTTATGTTTGCAACTGCTGCTACTGGTAACCAAAATCCAAAGACAGGATCAAACCTAACTTTTAATTCTAGTTCTGGATTGTTAACTGCAACTGGTTTCTCTGGTAATCTTACTGGTACTCTACAGACTGCTGCTCAAACTAATGTCACCTCACTAGGAACTCTAACTGCATTAACAGTAGACAACATTACCATTGACGGAACGAATATCGGTCACACCTCAGATACAGATGCAATCTCAATCGCTTCTGATGGTAAGGTCACGTTTAGTCAAAATACTACAACCACTAATTTAATAATAGGAGATGCTGGAACTATCGGTTCTGCAAGTGATACGGATGCTATTGCTATAGGGGCCGATGGTGACGTTACACTTACACAAGATTTAGAATTACAACATGACGGAGCAGTATTATCCTTTGGTGGTAATGATGAAATTACCTTAACTCATGTTCATGATACAGGTCTTGCATTAAAACATACTGCTACTGCTGATGATAAACCCATTGTTCTTACTTTGCAAACTGGTGAAACAGATATTGCTGCTGACGATGTTATTGGTAAGATAGATTTTCAAGCACCAGATGAAGGTGCTGGAACTGATGCAATAACAGTTGCCGCATCTATTAGTGCGGTATCTGAAGGAGACTTCAGTGCATCAAACAATGCAACAAAAATAGAATTTTCTACTGGTTTATCAGAAGTTGCAAGTGCTGCTATGTCACTTAGTTCTACTGGTGCGTTATCATTCCCAAACAAACAGGGTGGTGATAATCTCCTACTAGATAGTACAAATGGAACAGCAGATGCTGGTGATGATGTTATCTTAAATGGTACTGATGGTAGTTCCACAAACGCAGATAGTAACATCATCTTTGAAGATGCAGTTGCACTTACAACACAAACAGATCGCCATATTATGAAGAGGATGATGGGTGAATTCAATAGTGAACAAGAAGATTTGTTTCCAAATAAACTTAGATTGATAAAGTCTGATGGTACAATATTGAAGACTTATCACTGCGCTGGAGATGCATAATGGCGGTCAGATCACCTTTGTACATTGATGGCAACAATGACCTAATAGAAATGACCACTGCCGAAGTTACGGAGTGGGTAGATTCTATATGTGGTTTATATGGTTCTAATCCTTCTGTTACTCTTGCAGTTTCCACTAGTTCTGCTGGTAATCTAACTGCTATGACCGATACACGAACACAGGCGGGTGCAACTTCCCAATCTGCAAGTGCATTTGTCGCAGAAGGTGATACTGCTGAACCAAGTACGGTAACAGTTACATTTGATCGTGTTAATCAAACGAAAGCATCTGTGTCACCAACTACGGATACAGGAACAACCTGGCCATGTTATGTTAATGGTGATAACGATATACAGGCAATGAATTTACAGGATATTAAAGATACTTTTTTACACCCTGCTATTGATAAATTAATTTCTGGTACAGAGGGTGCAACAACCTCTGGAACGTATACTATTACGACTTCTAGTACTGCTGCAAGTAATTACACAGTAGTTTCCACTGATGCAGTATTCATTGATACGAGAGCAAATACAGGTGCATATGCAGCAAGTGGTATTCCAGAAACACTTGATCAACCAACTAATATTACTAGTTATTTTCTACATAAAAGAGATGCGGTTGCAACAACTCCTTCTAGGATACCTCTCTTTATTAATGGTGATAACGACTTACAGACATTTGTTGAATCTACTATTGATGGTTTATTTACAGAATGGATAAGAGAAACCGCTGCTGAATCTTCAGATGGTTATCAGATTAGTTACACAATTGAAACTTCTGGTAGTGGTAATACTAGAGGTTCTGCTATGGTCAATACGAAACTTGATGGTTCTGGTAATTATCAACAACGCCAGGTCGGTGATGATTATAGATCACAAGAATTTCCAAATGGTACAGCACAAACCATTTCAACATATAATCTGCGTATAAATAAAGGATAGGAGTAAGACATGGCACATTTTTCTGGTAAAATTATTAACGCATATTATACTAACTCAGAACATAATACAGTTTGTGTTATGTGGAGTGATGGAGAACTTGCTCGGGAACACTATGTTGTTGTGGATGAAAATGATACGCAATTCCAAGAACTCCTCGAAGAGTGGTCTTATGATTCTTTAGATCAAGCAACTCAACAATATCATGACAATGTTGGTCAAGAATTTAAGGATGCATTTGAAAGATATGCAATCAGAAATAATTTATATGGTTATAG
>VTLG01006388.1_pt1 | contig 15855 bp, 19 predicted proteins | sample 4694571 | NCBI WGS metagenome assembly VTLG01 (sample SAMN12604809, study PRJNA352737) | marine metagenome | biome: ENVO:00000447; feature: ENVO:00000209|ENVO:00000569|ENVO:01000036; material: ENVO:00002151; isolation source: viral sequences binned using virsorter ...
TTATAAGTTTAATAAATCCCGATTGCCCATTAGTAATGTTGGTGAATGTGATGGTCGTCGATCCAGAAGGAGTGGTAATAAAATTCTGTCCACCATTCATATCATAAGAGCCATCATTGTCTGTTACTGCCGTTGCTCTCTGTGAGCCTGTCCATGAGTTATCAGAAGTAAAATCAACAGTTAGTTCAGTGCTGTCGATGGCAAGACCACCAGCGGATTTAAGATCAGTGCTGAATGTAGTTCCTGTTAGATCAAGACCATCACCTGCTGTGTAGGTAGTGTTGGTGTCAGCCGCCCACTCAGGTGCGGTTGCACCGGAATTCATCTTCAGGACTTCAGACGCAGAACCTTTAGCCAGTCTAATATAATTACTACCGTTAAAGTACATGATGTCACCAGCCGCATCAGAACCTAAGCGTATACTTTCTCCGTCTACATATTGCCAATCTAATCCGTTTGTGGCTGAAGAATTAGCGGTAACTACTTTCTTATTTGTTCCAACCGGAAGTCTGGTTTCAGAGTCAACCGTATTGTAAACAAGCAAGTCACCCTTTGTGGTTAGTTTATCAGGACCAAGTATAGAAACCATCTGCCACTCATTAGAGGTGCTAGAGTATTTCATATACTGGTCATTTGTAGGGGCGGTAGAACTTACAGACTTTCCTTGTATTCCTGTAACTGTAACCGCGCCAGCATTTGTCATTGTCGCATCGCTAGACAAAGCGGCGGCAGTAAAGCCAGTACCATCACCTATCAGAATCTGGGTATTTGTTAAAGCCTTATCTGATGGAACCCCGCTGGAGTTTGCATCTCTAACCTTAACTGTGTTAGCCGCCATATCAGCTAACTTTGCATTAGTTACTCCACCATCCGTAACATTGACCGTAACCGTAGTGCTTGACGCCGCAGTATCAAGCCCTGCTCCCCCAGCCACTGTGAGAGTATCACCATCGAGATCAATATCAATAGTCCCACTGTCAGTAGTGATATCCAAATCTTGCGCCGTAACCTGTGCGTCAACATATGTCTTAACCGCTCCTTGAGTTGGTATTAGTGTAGCACTGCCTGTAGCCAAGCCGCCGTTATCAATGCCGGTTACTGTCGCTCCTGTTGCTAACTCTAGGCTAGTATCAGCTTTTATAGTTGTACCAGTTATTGCCGCCGCAGATGCTCCACCTATTACAGCCCCATCAACAGTTCCGCCATTTATATCAACCGTGTTATTAGTTGTTACAGATACTGGAAGAGTTATCCAAGCATCATTGGCTTCATTCCTTAGCTTTAGAAGGTTTGCGGTTGTATCAAACCAAACAAGCCCTGCAGATATAGAGGTAGCCGGGGCAGATGAAGATGTGTGAATTGCATTAACAGCTATGTCAACAGAGGGAAAGGATTGTTTAACAACCTTCTTAATTAGCCTTAGTTGGTCATCGCCCTGAGATACAGGATCACCAGATGTTGGATTAGTTATTACTAATTCGTCAATATAATTCGCAGATTCTAGGGCCATTACGGATACCCTCCTGTATTCATAACCCGCATCTCAGAACCAGAGTGCCGGTCTTTGTTATCTTGTTCTTGAATATCAGCCAAGGCCTGCTGAAATGCTGTAGCCCATAACTGAACCCTCTGATCATTCATTAAAAATGGTTCAGCCTCTAATAAAGAACCATACAAATAAACGTCTGGGTTTTGAGTAAGCATGGTAGTTGTAGTGTTGCTATCGCTAAGAGCATCTACCGTCTTGTAATAAAGCATGGATGTTGTATACACGGCATCTGGTGTTGGGCCAAAACTTACCTTTCCAGTAATTATAGTATATACATTAGGTTTGGCTTTATTACTACCAGCCCACATTCTGAACATCATTTCAGGAGTTACATAAGCTAATGGTGTTGCCGGGGAAGTTGTCAAATGAAACTCCTTCATCTGGACATATCCAGTCGGGAGATCATAATCTTTTTGACCGCCGGCAGTTGTGATACTTGTGCTTATTGTCTCCATCATCCGTATACGCAATATACGGTTAAACCTAGCTTCCGCTAAAGCAATAAACTCAGGTATCCTGTCGGTCAGGTCATCCCTGTCTAACCAATTAGCTACCGCTGTTTGAAGCGTTGCGTAGGTATTAATAGCCATGCTATCTTGTCAGTTCAGAAACGTAGACAGTTCCGCCAGAGCTTACCTGTAAGGCCGCAACCTTTTCACCCGGAGCAACTCGGTATGTAGTTGGCCAATCCTTTTTATGAAATACGCCATTGGTGGCTGTTGCTGTAGGTGCCGCATCAAATGTTAAATAAACATCTTGAGTAGCTACGATTGAAACCGCATAAGTCTGTGCGCTAATAGCATTACTCGTAGCGGCAGATGAGCCACTAGAGGTAATGGTCTGCGTCACGCCAGCCGGTCGATAAAGATCAGATTCTAAATGCGCCATGTCCTATCCTCTATATATTTGTTGGTGATGTTTTAAAATATTTGTTATCTGGATCATTCAGATATTTAGCCAACAGCTTTTGATCCTTTTCAATAGCATTGTTGGTTTCCTTTTTCCATTGGTCCCATACATTTAAAGGTATAGATGCGACCCTATGAAACTCTCCTCTTTTTCCCGGCGTTAGTTTATCACCATAGTTATTATACGCCGCTTTAGTATGATCTAAGATAGGCTGTGCGTCTTGGTGAGTGGTGATGGTAAAAGTGCCATCAGGTTCTTCAATATGCTCTTCCCACCTATGAGGCATAATATCAAGTAATGTTCTCCTAGCCAACTAAATACCCCTTACCACCTATCTGCTGTCCGGGGTTGTTAGCGTAGGATCGTAAATGTTCCTCAGTTGTTTTAGGCTTTGACTTCGGTGACTTTTTAATCACAGAACCTTTAGGCGTTAGCGCCTTTTCTAACTTACTTTGTTCTCTCTGAACCATAGTGTTGTTACCCACTTTTCTCCTTCATGCGGTGGAAGACCTTGATGTAATGATAGCTCATGCGGATTTAAATCCCCATCAACATTCTCAAACATGAGCAACCTTCCTGCTATTGATCCAACTATCATATTCAATGCCGGAAAAGCTGTGCCTCCGCCACTCGCATTATTTAAATAGACAATACAAGTTAATACTCTTTGCCCACCATTTATCTTGTGACGATCCTCATCGAAAGCATCCCTATGAGGCTTGTATTCTTGACCCTCCTGATATTTTAATACATTCAAAGACTCTGCATTAGTCAGCGGTAGATTAGCTATATCAGAAAGCCTTTTGCATAATTCTGGAAACTCTTCATGCCTTACAAATAAACCAGATGATGTCCTATCAGCGTCTTCGGCATCATCACCACCCTTTTGAGCAACCTTACTACGCTCTAATTTATCTTTAGAGTAGTCAATAATAGAATTGCATTCTTCTGGAGATAAAACTCCATCAATTACAACTATTGTGGGTGTTTTTGTATATACGAACATAAAAGGTATGCGGGGAGACGTATCCCCCCGCTACCAGATTACTTACGAGCAGTTAGCAAGGATGCCTGAAGAGGCCTCATTTTTAACTTTTAAGCCATATTCGGCAATCAACATCTGTTTGATGCTGTCACCAGTTTTGGCTAGTGTTTCCGTACGGAACGGACGTAAGTACGATACGGCAAAGAAATCGAAATCAAGGAACCACATATCTCTGGAACGTTGAAAACGATCAGCCATAATTTTGAAAGTACCAAAGTCGCTAACATATACATCAACAGCGGCTACAACATGTGCCGGAGCATCTTTGTTAGCGGCGGTTCGTAACTCTGACACGGATTGGGACAACCCAGAAATCGTCTGTTTCTGTGAAGAGCCAACAAGAATAGTGTCGGGTGAGCCACCAGCATCAAAACAATCTTTGATAACCGCTTTCATTTTAGCTTCAGTTATTGGACCAGTAGCCGCCGCGTCCACAGCAATGGTTCCACCATTAGCATTGGGTGGAGCCGTAGGAGCCGGAGAACCAGTACCAACAGTTTGGTAGTTGGTCCCAATCCATGCGCCTAAGCCGCCTGTTACGCGAGCAACTGGAGCGACCGGGCTACCGCCGGGTGCGCCAGCGCCTTTAGCTACGTTATCCATCAACATCTTTTCCATATCACGCTTCATTTCTTTAGCGCGTTTCGCCAACTGATACGCCTGTGTAGATTTTCTTCCAGCAAAATCAACAGCTTCCGCAGTACCTGAGCTTTGAACAGCTTTTACACTAATCTGAGTGTAGTTAGTAACACGCGTAGGTTCAGCAACAGCTAGTGATGCAGGGTCATCGCCTTCAACACTTCTGTTATTAGCCTGAACTGCCAACGTGTCTGTCTGCCACTCAAATAAGGTATTGTCGCAAGAATCGCGGCCAGCACCACTCAAGAAGGGAGTATCAGTAGGAGCGATATTATAAATGATATTACTTAAATCCTCTCTGATGCCTATAGCACCATAGGTGATTCTAGTATTTGTAGGAACTGCCATTTACATTTCTCCTATTCTAGATCAATAAAATCTTCAAACAAAATAGACGCATCATCTACATGCCCACTCTGTCGAAGACGCTTCATTTGTGCAGTACGTTTAGACTTAGTATTATCCCTTGAGGATTCTCCTTTACCAGACCTAATAACTTTTGGTTTATTTTTCAACTTCTTAGACTTTACGTCAGACTTTTGTAATTGGTCGTATTTTTGAGCTTTCATTAAAACCAATAATGATCTATGGTCAACAAGAGAGTTTAACTCATCATCAGTAAATCCTTGGGAAGATGCATAGGACCGCACGCTAGACGCAATTTCTTTCTGCTTATCTTCGTCGCCCCACTCTGGCAGTTTTTCTACCAGCTTACCATATTCCTCTTTGACTATTTCAGACCGAACCCTTTTGGTTTCTTGCTCCTGCATTTGCTGTACTCTGTACTGCTCCTGCTGAATAGCCTGAACTTTTTCCTGAGATTCCCTAAATTCCTCTCTCTTTGTTACATACTCTATGGGATCAGTTTCCTTTAGGCTTTCCCAATCAACGTTAGAATATTTAGATAATCCTTCTGCTGAATTTGCGATTATGCCTTGTAAGGAGTCCATATACTGCTGACGCTCTTGCTGTATGGTCGCTATTTCGGAATTATACTTCTCCTGAAGTGATTCCATCTCTTTACGATCACTAGCAATCTCTTGCGTCTTTCGGGTGTAATCGGATTGTCGGCTATAGCCGCTAAGAAGTTCGTCAAGGCTGACTGCTACTTCCTCACCATTTACGGTGACTGCATAGAGTTCCTCTTCTTCTTCACCTTCCGGTTCTTCAGATTCTTCTTCAGCCTCTTCGGCTTCTTCTTCCTCTTCAGATTCCTCCTCAAATGATTCATCTTCCTCTTCGGGTTGAGACTCTTCTTCTTCGGTAGGTTGTGCTTCCTCGGTTTCTGGCTTCTCCTCTTCGGGTTCCATTAATCCAAGTAATGCTTCTTGCGCCGCCCTAACACTTCCGGGTAGCTCTGGTAGTGGCCCTGTGGCCTCTGGTTGCGGGGCAGTTTGCGTATCCGCCATAATTAAATTCCTCTAGTCAGATATATGGGTGTTGCTTTTCCATCACCTTGGCCATGTGTCCAGTTTCTACTATGGAGTTTATATGACCGTGGATTCTGTCAAGCAGTCTCATTGCAAGCCAGATAGATTCTCTAGCCTCCAAATCTGTTGAGCCGCTGTGGTTCCAGCGATTCATTAAATCTTCTTTCAATACATCAAATGCTTCATTAAAGAGCGGATCGTTTATCAAGGAGTGCGCTCTACGCTCCTTTTCATCTGGTGTCATGTTCTACCTATTGCTACAGCGCGGTTCTGCTCACGCTCAAGGTTAATCTCCTGTTGTTTTAAGTTAGTGTCTACCTGTAACTTCTGGTATTCCTGCTGAATCTTCTGAGCCTTAATCTGGACTTCAGCGGCCTTGATCTTCAACTCCTCTTGCTTAACCTGTGCTTCCATCATTTTAGCTTGTTCTTCAGCGGATGGAGCCTCTTCCTGTTCTGGTGGCAGTCTAGAGGGATCGGTTAGATAATCATCTACATTCTGGAATCCCATAGCTCTTACAAGGGATGCGCCAAGATTGTACATGTTCTGTACGGAGACTATAGGTAGTCCACCCTTCATAGCTTCCCCGGCAAAAGATAGCATCTGGGATAGATGCATCATCTGCTGGTCCTTATTTCCGCTACCAAGAGCAACGCTAACAGTACAGTCATACTTATCGCGCCACACATCTGGTCGAACAGGAATCCACTCGTTCCTTAATTTTATGACACGCTCCTTATCCTGATTCTTATGAAGCAGTTCATAGATACAGATCATCAAGTCCTTAACGCCTGTCTCGGCAAAGTTCCGGGCGATTAATTCTACACGGCTTTGAGCGGCTCCCATAACAGCGTTGACAGCGGTAGCCGTCGTATGTGATGTCAGCGCATTTTCATCAAGACCCTGTGACATCTTAGATACACCGGCCCTAGCCTCTCTCACCCCATCGAGATACTCAAGCATCTGGAATGAATAAGGTTCTAGGGCAGGGGTAGCCAGAGGGGTTACAGCTTGAGGGGATTTTACCCTGACTACGCCGCCCGGTCTTTGTGTAAGCAGGTCGTCTAGATTCGCTTGACCTTCAAGAACAGCATAGCGACCAAAGTTCTGGTTGTACATGTTGTCGCATAAATTTCGCATAATGGTACTCTTCATTAACTGAAGGTCCATAACAAGATCAGCGACAGACAGGCCGTAGAATTTATGAGGAATTTTTATCGGGGTTATTGAAACAAATGGAACCTTGTCTATTGCTTCATTAGCGAGTATCTTTGAGCCAACAGTACAAACCTTTCTTAACTCTGTAATCCCATCACCATCCCAATCCGTTCTGATGTAGGATTCATGTAACCAGTAAGTTCTTAACCCTTCTTCGTCAGTTCCCGAGTCTCCCCATCCTTCCCAATACTGGGCAGACTTATCAAATGCATATCTCTCAAGCCTCTCACCAGAGAAAGCCATCATATCATCATCGCCGCCACCTATTTCAGATGGGTCTAAGTCTTCATCAGGATACATCTCCCTTAGTTCCGATAAAGTCTTTAAAACGCGATGACATACAAATCTTGAGTCCTGTATGTTCTTGGACTCTCTAGCAATAAGAAATTCAGAAGGTGGTACATTCTCTATCTTTACTCTACCATCATAACTCTTTCTTTTAATTACTAAATCATGGTATGGCTCTTCAGCGTCAGTAATCTCAGTATGCTCTACAACCTCTACACCTTTATCAGAGATCAGGGCCAGCAATGAAATTTCATCTAGGTTGTGGTACTCCTCCCTTTCTTCTTCTTCGTAATCTTCCCACCAAACCTTTACAATTCCATTCTTTGATAATAAAGCGTCTGTGAACCAAGAGTAAAGAATTTCCCAACCCGGATTATCTTTTGTAAAGACATAGTTGACATAATCCGTAGCCTGTTTAGCCATTGGAACATCTTCCGGGCCATGAGGGGAGAACTTAACCATCTCATCCCCAGACGCAAACACACGCATCAGAGAAGGCTTAATCCACTCTATAGTGTCCTGTACCGTTGAATCTACGAACTGGCTACGACCCTCAACTTCATTTCCAAAGGGTAAGCTATAGTAATACGACATTGCCTGTTCTCTCTGTTGAGAGATCGTATCACCCATATAGCCTAATGCTCCGGTGATTTCTCCCCGGATTCTAGACATAAGCTGTTCGTCTGTAATTTTTTCTATTGCCATTAAACTATTCCATAGTTCCTATATTCTACGTCTGCTGTCCATGATGGGTCTTCCCCGGCTACAGCAAATCGTTGGGATTGAAACGCATATCGAGTCGCACTCATAAGGTCATCCCTTAAAGGAACTACCTTTCCATCTTTTCTGTGGTACATCCTGAATTCTTCAAACCAGTCACCAAGGGTGCTAAAGACTTTAAACTTCTTGGCTTCTATACTTTGAAGCATCGCCATCAAACCCTCTTCTATAGAGTTCGAGCCTTTATTAGTTCCCAAGGCTGGGGGATTGGTAAAATGTTCCAGTAAGAAGTTACAGCCTAAGTTTCTATACTGGTCAGCTAATCCGGGGTTTCCCATGCTATCCCTGCGATTGCCGTCATGTGGGTAGGCTATGGGTATGAAATGCGGTCTCATTCTAATGTTTGACGCATGAACCGTCGGACTCGCTTTGGAAGCTCTGTAGCAATCGTAGATATAAAAGGTTTCGCTCTCGTTGTCTACAGCACACCAAACCATTGCGGTTGGATGATCCCAACCAAAATCTATTGCGGCTATTCTGGGCCAGTGGTTTTCTATGTTTACCGGCTCTATCATTATGTCTTCTTCTGAGACAGGGAAGACAAGGCCGGAGCCAATTGATGGCCTTCCATACCGTCGCATCTCCCTCTCATGTGGAGAATACGCGGAGAGAATCTGAGTCATCACAGCCTCCGAAAGATGTCCCGGCTTTCCTTTCATCGACATGATCCGCTCAGAGGCGTCATCCCATGTAGCGTTAGTCAGGGATTGGCCGGGCTGGATACGGTTCATAAAGGAAGCTACAGTTTCTGTCATTCCGTTTTCAGGCGTGAATGTCATGTAAACCATACCTCTTCTATCTAGCGTCCTTGTCACCGCTTGGCTGTATAGCTCACGGCTAGGCTCTTCATCTAACCAGACACAATCTACTGATCTACCCTGCCACTTCTCAACGCCCATCTCGTAGGCTTTGAAGAATAAAGAAGAGTTCCCACCGCTAACGTGTTTAATCAGGGCGACTGATTTAGCGTTAGGGACACCGGGTTTGCGTTCAGTTTTAATTATTGTTTTTTTAGGTATAGAACCTGAACCGAAGGCTTCCGGGTCATCTGGAGAACCCAATAACTCTGCCTGTACAATATCTCTTGTTGTCTCGTTGGATACCCCGCCGCACCACGCAGTAATGGGCTGGGTATACCTACGGCCTTTCCACCACTTGGGATATAGCCCAGTAAGGTGGTAGGACACTTCAGCCGCACCACAATAGGACTTGCCTATTCGGTTGGCCGCCATCAGCAGACGCTGGTTGCAATCTGATCCTGTTTCGTGAAATGCTAGTTGGTAGGGGTATGGATCGTAGAAGTCGATCTTATTAAACCTTTCCCTCTGCTTGATCTCCCTAGCTATCTCAACTGCTTGTTGTAATTCTGCTCTGCTATGTCCCATTTCAATATCTTTGTTTAGATACTTCAACCCCGCTTCTGACTAGCTTTGATTGCCCTCATTTGTTTTAATGCTCCCTCTCTTGTAGGATAACATTTGCCGGACTTGCCCCACTTCCAGCCCTTTTTCTTACCGCTCTTTAGATTGCATCTTTGTATTGGCATATTATGTCCAAATATTCTCTCTTTTCTTTTTCGGTGGTGTGTTTATAGCTGTACTACCACTCCAAGTTGGGTCAACCATTTTACGCTCTTCCTTACTTAATGATCCCATATAATTTGGATTTCTAGTCTTTGACGGTCCAGATAAAACTGTGGTCAATGGATCACCCGCCGCTATTAAACCCTCCCCAACCATAGACGCCATAGAGTCTTCTGGGGAAGCCGCAATAAGCCCGAAACCAGCCAACATGGAGGGCCAAGCCATAGGGTTCATCAACCCCTTAGACTTTAAAAATTTCATTTGAGCCTTCTCAATGCTCTTTAGTAATTTTGGAGATATCCATTTATTTTTAGACTTATTTGTATATTCGTCTATAAATCTCATATTAGGTGGCGTGGTATAACCACTAGCTATACGATTTCCTGATAAATCTGTTGCCTTACTAGCTAAAATGTGATCCCATTGAAGTAACTCCCCACCCTCTCTGAACCACTTTCTTTTATTTTCTATGATGGAATCTATCATTTGCTTTTGATGCTCAGGACTCTGGGATAAAGCAGAACCCATTCTCGCTATACCATCAGCATCAACATATGGTCTTGCGCTCTTAGCTTTATGGGTTCTCCATATAGCCATTGCCTCTCTTACGGCGTGTCTTTCTGCCTGTTCAGGGGTTAATCTTTTTCTCCATATTTCTTTAAACTTTTTCTCTTGCTTGGTTAGCTTTCTCTTTTCCTGAACAAGCTCCATCTCTCTCTCAAACTGGGCAACCAATTCTTTCTGTCTAGCTGTTCTCCTACTGGGGTATCTATCAAGGGCGGCCTTTATTGCCTTTCTTCTTTTAGCCGTTAATGCGGCATTTGCGGCGTGTTGCGCTGGAGTTCTTACCCTCTTCCTACCCCTTTCCCTTATAGTATCTCTGTTCCCTTCCCTATAAGTTTTCTGAGATTCACTCCACTTTTCTGGATTATTTAACTTATATCGTTTCTGCCTTATAGCGTTCCTTCTCTGTTTTAGGGTGCGATTCCTTTTGGGAGTTATATTTAACTCCTTCTCCTGCCTTATTATCTCTGGTAAGTCTATTCCTACAGGATTAGCCACATCAGTTCACCAGATCAGGTATTTCCGATATGGAGCTAGACCCGGTTAGAGCCTCCAGTTCTCTCTTGAGTTCATCAGTAGATGCAGTCTCCACATGGGAAATCTCTGTTTTGACTTTCTCGGCCGGTTTGAGGCCAGCCCTGTCCAGTATATCCTTTACCGCTCCAAGTCGCACAGACTCGCTCTCAGCGCCTTCTGAGAGGGTTTTAAGCTGGGTCAAGGCTCCGGGGACGCAATCCATTATCATCTTCTTGGTGCGCTCCTCAATCTCTATCTCAAACTGATTCTTTAGCTCATGCCCCCTCTGTTTGGGGTGAGAGTAGCCAGCAGTGGTTGCGGCTTTAGCGGCATTACCATGAAGGCAATACTGCTCAATGAACGTTTCTTGCTTGGCTGTTCGCATCTTTCCTTTTCCTCTCGTCTTCTAATTGTATGGATTCTCGACCAATAGAAGCGGCTGGCCAAGATACTGTCTCTGCGGTTCTTCCAGCTATCCAGCCCGGTGGTGGATCAGCATCCATCATAGCATTAATTTCCTCTATAATGACATCCATATCAGTTTGGCCCTTCGGGGTCTTTTTCTGTAACTGACCAGCAGTAACAACTTTAAAGTCAACATCCTTCCCTTTCTTTGGATTTCCAATAGCTGTATTAGTAATGTCAATAACAACAGGTGTAGACTTTCTACCATAGGTTAAAGCGGCATCTATCGTCTTATTTCCAGAACCTAACTGATAATGATCAGTGTTCCATTGTACACCCCTTCCAGTAGACTTGTCAAATACTCGGGTATGATTCATGTGGGCTAGAAGCCTGTCAGACGTAAGTGATGTATGAGGACCGACACTGATATAATTTTCACTCTCCATCATACGGTTATCAGCTAGGTCAACATTAAACTTAGCGGCTCTACCTCCACCCTTAGCATTCATGTCACGCATTTCCTGCAAGAGCAGGTCTTTTGTTATTACAGCATCTGGGTCTCTAGACCAAATAGATTCCCATGCCTTATTGAGCATTAGAAGAGGGTTAGCCTGTAATCCATTCTTAACCTTTGAGGCTGATGATGATCCTCTAATGGTATGACCACCTTTAGGTAATAACGGCTTTGTTAGCCACAATGTTTCAACCCCTTCCCTAGTATGTGTCTTTAATTTGGGAACAATGTGATCAAGCATTTCCAGAGGAAGATCAGACTTAGTTAGATCAGACAATATTTGTGGGTTATTAATAACATCTGAGTACATAGACCTAAATGATGTGGGAAATATATGCCCCTCTAATGCGCTTTCTAGATTTTTGAGTGCCTTATGCGAGGGATTAGACGCCTTTAAACTTACTATTACTTTAGCAATTTCGTTAAAATATTCATTATTAGCTCTATTCCACTCCTTTCCGCCAGATACCTCTTTATCTCTGACCCCTTCTAATCTTTTTAATTCTCTAGCTATAAGAGGCGGAATCCCAACAAACTCAGATACATACGCATTTTTAGGGTTAAGGTTAAGATGCTTAGAGATTATAACCTCTGGAACCATCTTTGCCAATTGTAATTTCTTACCACCCCTATACCAAGCTGGACCGCCTTGAAACCCTTTATGACCAGCCTTCCTTCCCCTCATTAGATATACATCTCTACCCCAGACATCAGATGGACCCCTTGTCCCCATGTTCCATGAGGCTCTAATATACTTAAGTGGGTTAAGTAGATTTAGGTATGTGTACGCTGTCTGTTCAGCACCATGCGCTATTTTAGGATATTCCCCCGGAACCCAGCTAGTCGCCTTTCCGGGCACTCTCGCAAGCCACCTTAGAGCGTCATCAACAGCACCTGCGGCTGGTTGTACAGCTTCCGCTACCATCTTTCCTTCTTCAGTTCTTGGGGCGTAAGCGGATTGAGTGGCTTGACTTACTGTTGGTAAAAACCCCTTATACTCCTTAAGACCGTATTGTTCAGCCCTTTCCGGTGAGGTTGCTCGACCCATACCTACAGCTAGTGCTTCTGCTGGTAACCCACGCAAACCGTGGATAAATCCACTTCCCATAGACATCAAGAGTTCCATAAAGCCAGCGCCGAGCTTCTTTTGGCTCATTCTTTTTTCTAGCCATGATTCGATCCAATCATCAATCAGACCCTGTGTCTCTTCTTCATTCATAAGAAATAAAAATTAGCCCAAATAACCACGCCAAATATGGAGCCTAATATTCCTATTATTGCACATATCGGAAATATATACTCTTTCATTAATCTATCTGGAAGCTGGAACCGCACCCGCATGAGTGTGATCCAGTCGGCGGCGTAAAATGGAATGTCGGTCTGAATGGGTCATCTATCCAATCCATTTTTGCATCACCCAAAAGCTCCAGAGAGGTGGCATCGGAGAAGATTGTTTCCGACAACATCTGTGCGTCTTGTGGTATATCTGTGGTGGGAGATAGCTTGATTTGATAGCCGGAACATCCTCCACCTTCGAGATGTATCCCCAAAAAGCCTTCTCCATTTAAGGTTGTGTCTACCTTGTTTTGAGCGGACTCTGTTATCGTCACCCTGCACCAAGTAATCCCTGCGGCATTGCTGGTGGTAAATCTGGTCCGGGTCCAACACCCATACCGGGTCCACCCATCGGTGGGCCAGCAGGTTGTCCACCACCTTCTACTGCCATCATAATCTGCTCCGGTGGCATTCCAGCCGCCATAAGCTGTTGCATTATCGCATCGCCTTCAGCCTTTAATTCGGCTAGTCTTGCCAACATTTGTTCCATTAGGATAGCTCCTCATTTAGTTTGTTTATAGAATTAGAGACTGTGGATGTAAATATAAAAGGTAACAACCCATGTGCCACAGCAGTCAAGGACAAAAGAAGTAATTTCCCAGCCAAGGTCAGTGCGTACCATAGGTGTAAACTCCAGCTCATATTATTTTCTTTTAAATGTTTCACTCTACTATCCTTGCCACTACCGGCTTTCCTTCTTTGTTCAATTTCAGCTCGACGGTACGCTTCTCGCAAGTAAATCTCGTCTTGCCGGAGGCCGTGTCCTTCCAGCCATTTCTTTTTAATGTGCGTTTCATACTCAAACATCCAGACATACCCATCTCAACCCACTCACCAGAGTCATTCTCATAGTGTCCCATCCACTCCTTTAAGTTGTCGTTCATATACAATAACAAAACAAACATGACTTCCATTAGTGCGCTCCATTACTGAATTTTATTTGTGCCACCTTATCCTTCAATATCTCTACCTTCTTCTCCAACGCTTCTATCCTCTGTCGGTAGAAATCCAGAGTAAGGGCTTGTTGCCTATCAAATGGGGCATCACCATTCTCTATATTTTTTAATAACTTTTCAAACTCACCAGAGAGATGCTCGATGAGCATGAACTGTTCGGCGTCCGCCGGAAGAGCGCCTAATTCTCCTCTGGGCCATTTTTCTGTGAAGGTTGAGTTCTTTGTCACGTCAGCAGACATGAGTATCTGGTTAGTCTCAACTACATTCAGCCTCTCAAGTATCCCAAAGTAACCCCATGCTCCTACACAAACTGTACCTATTAAACCGATCAGGTTTCTTATAGGCATTCCAACTGAGGTTCGATCACTTAGGCTTACCGGATCGCCTTCAGTCATATGGGTTTCCCTTGGCCGTCTGCTCTGCCTCACCTTCAGCTAACCAAGAGAATATAACCTCATGCTGAGTCATTATCTCATTGTCAACCTCACGCAATACTATGTCAGCTTCTTCCAATCTTTCAATAGCCTTCCACAATTCCTCAACCTTAAAGTTAAGGACATCAAGGCCGGATACTGCCCTTTGTATTTCGGTCTGGAATTGGTCTGATTTATCTACTAATCCAGATAACCTTTCTACTTCTGAGGATAATCCACTAGCCCACCAAATGGCACCTACAGATTGAGCGATAAGGAAAAGTGCAAGCGTAATTATTCTTGAATCAACATTCATACACCATCATCCTTTTTATTTATATCAACTTTAGGTGGTGCCATACCTTCAGGTCTTTCAAATCTTTTTAGGTCAAGCCCACTGAATACCAAGCAAGCCTTGCCATCTACATTTACATGTACCACAGCCATAGTCTTAGTGTTAGGGTTCTCTACTATCATAATAAAGCTAGTATCACTTTCTTTAAAGGTGGCAGACACATGGACAGCGTAATCTTCAGTCATAGCCCCAAGTATAGATTCTAGGGTTGGGGTACATATTGATGGGTAAGGTCTCATTACAGTTACCGCATCTTTAGGTGGTCCAGCAAAGGCGCTCAAACCCAATGTTAATGAGCAGAGGATAGCCCATTTAAATAGGGTCTTCATAAGTAAATCCTAATGTATAGTGAAAATACCAACTGGTGAGTGAATACAATATCACGTAACGCATAAAAATAAAAAGGGGGTCCGGTGGGGCCTAAGACGCGTAATAAAAGACCGCGTGTCATAGCGAGGTATTGCTAAGTGGAGTCGGCCTTTTATAGCTCATCACGCGAATAGGGTGGCAATTATCGCACTATATAGCAATCAGACCATATCGGGACTATAGTCAATACATATCGGTTTTGGTTCGAGCATGAACCGTACACAATACTGAACTGGTTTGTATTGATGTATGTGTGTGCTACATAAATATCATTTATTTGCTATTGGTCTATTGACATACGCTACATCTTCCTGTACTGTAGCCACACTTTCACACACTCTATGGAATAACACACATGGAAATCACTGTAAAAATCAAATCAGTATACGGTACTGACAAGGTCTATCCAGTCTGTGATAGAGCCAAGATGTTCGCTTCTATTGCTGGTACTACAACATTGACTGAGTACACTATATCCAACATCAAAGCATTGGGATTTATGATAATCGTTCAACAAGAGAGGGTGACACTGTGAAACGAGTACAAGTCTATTACAATATCCGTCGTGGTGATTATTCGGTCCGTCAATCGGGCCGGGTAATTGACCATGTTGAGCGAATCGTGCTACGCGATGTGCGATTTAATGTTGCACCAGCCGGGCGTGATAAGGTTCGCGCCACTGGTGTCAAGAATGTACGGGCTATATTGTCTCGAAAAAGAGTGCGCCGTGGCACGTGCGTGCTGGATTTCGCCTATTACGCGAGGACGTCAGAAACTATGATTTTGCCGCTTACAATCCGTTCAAATATGATTCGTTCGTCAAGATCACCAGCAATGGCTATGACGGATTCTATGCTGATGCTGTATCAACCGCCGATTATGTTGCATTAATGCCAAACCGCGAAATACGCACATTGGGGGTAAAATGAACGAACGATGCGAAAATTGTGGCCGATTTACTGATAATCAATGGTATTCGGATGATCT
>VTLG01013436.1_pt1 | contig 15852 bp, 26 predicted proteins | sample 4694571 | NCBI WGS metagenome assembly VTLG01 (sample SAMN12604809, study PRJNA352737) | marine metagenome | biome: ENVO:00000447; feature: ENVO:00000209|ENVO:00000569|ENVO:01000036; material: ENVO:00002151; isolation source: viral sequences binned using virsorter ...
ATTGTTTTGTGGTTTTAGTTTTTCTTGTGTAAGTTTTTTTAACTAAACCTACAACATCTTTATTTATTTTTGATCTGTTTGGATTAGCTTCATGTGTACATTTAGCTATGTATTCTTTTTCAGCATCTTTAACATCAGGTCTTTTAGATTGATTTTTATCCCATTCTGCTGATGCTTCTTTACCTATTTTACCTTCATATGGGCAAGGAGTACCTGCCATTCTCATAGCCTTAAATACTCTTTCGTCTTGGCATAACAAAGCTACTGATGCTACTTTCATACCCATATCATACAAATATTTAGATAGTTTTAATCTTTCACAGTTTTGATCAGTAATAGTTTTACCACCTGAAAAACCAAATACTTGTCCTTGAAAAGCACCTGATACGCCAGTAGTACATAAGTCCTGTGAATAAGACATTATAGATGGTGCTATTGCAGATGCAGGAGGAGCTTCAGATTTAATGTTTTGATTAATTGTCTGTGTGCTATTGGATTCATTAATGTTTCTGTTTGTGTTATCAGACTTAGTATTATTATTATTTTGATTAACATTATTAGTTTGTACATTCGATTCTGATTCAGATTTATTTATATTTGTATTTGTATTTGTGTTATTAGATGTACTGTTATTTGTATTATTAACATTCTGATTTACTGTTGAATTTACAGTAGAAGTAGAAGTTGATGTGTTTACATTGTTATTTGTATTAGTGTTATTTGAAGTTGAATTAGCTGTAGAAGTATTTACATTTGTATTCAAATTTGTATTTTGATTTGTGTTCGTGTTTGTATTTGTAGAAGTATTAGTATTTGTAGAAACATTAGTATTAGAATTATTATTTGTGTTAGTCGCAGTCGAAGTATTAGTATTCGTATTATTATTTGTATTGGTATTAGTATTAGTAGTTGTAGTTGTATTGACTGTATCTAAACTATTATTTTCACAATACTGAGAACCATTAACACAAGCTGTTCCAGATTGCTGAGATGATTGAGCAAACGCATTTGCAGAAAATATAATTCCTAAAAATATAATTGACTGGTAAATATTATTTTTCATTTGGGGTGAACACTCCTAGTTCTATAAGTTTGTTTCTATTTACTAAATGTTCTGCTTCAATATCACTTTTACTTTGTCCATGATATGCAACAGCCATATAGTTTTCTATCATAGAGACATTAATATTAATATCATCTACGACAACCTCCCCCAATACACGACCATATTTGCCTTTAGAATCTTTTAGTTTTGATCGTAAAACTACTTTAGTGCCATTGTTAATAGCATCTTCTAAATATTTTGCAGCTAGTTTTCCTCTAACTTTTTCATCTTTATTTCTGGTTCTTGATTCAGGTGTATCAATTCCATAAAGGCGTACACGACACTTGTGAAGAATAGAAAAGCCAAGGTCAAGAACAACATCAATAGTGTCGCCATCAACCACCCTAGTGACTGTGCAACCATATTCATACATTACTGTTCGCCTTTAAACGACTTAGAACTATTGCTAGTACCTGCGTATAAACCAAACCATGCAGCACCTGCACCTACAATAATAGATATAAGACCTGATTGTTCTAAACTAGGTTCAGGTAAATCCATAAACCACATAGTTGAGTAATATAATAAAAACATATAAACACTTAAGAATAAGCGTGGAAATATACGCCAAGCATCTACTGCTTTAGCTAAGTGTATTGATTTTTGATATGGGTTTGCACCTGTATTATTAATATTAGTATCAATATCTAATTCAAGACTAACCTTTTTAGTTTGTATTTCTTCCATTATCTTTTCTTTCCTTTGTGTAAACCATGCCTAGCATGTTGTTTTCCTTTAGCAGTAGCTTGTCTTTTTTTTCTGTTAGCTGCTGCAAGTTTGCTTCTACCTTTAGGGGTTGATTTAAGTCTATCTATTTGAGCTTTTGGTGCATAAACTTCACCAGTTTTAGAAGATTTTTTTCCGCTAGGAGTTGTCCATTTTTGTTTAGTCCAACGCTTTAAGGACCTTTGTGATTTTTTTAATGGCATTAATCTTCCTCAATTTGTTCACTATATAAGTTGTTAAATGTTGTTAATGGGTCTAAATAACTTTCATGCCCTTCTGCTGAATGTATGTGTTGTGATGGTGCAAAGTCTGGAGGTCCATCTCCTGTTACCCATAAAGCAGGACTTGTAGCTCTTACTCTATTATTTGGAAGTGCCACAACATTACCTTTCCAAAGACAATCTTCAGTTATGTAAATTACATGAGACTGTTTATGTTGAGCAGGACAATCTGCAATAGAGTTATCAGTATAATCAACAGTAAATAAATACTTGCCTTGATAAAAATTATTATCAATTTTACATATCCAAGGACTAGAACTAACTCTATCCATTATTAATACAGAATGATTTCTAGCTTCACAATCCCAAGGCTGTGCTAAATGATCTTCCATTGGCAATGCCCACTCTTCAACAGGTATATCTGCAACCAATGCTTGAATTGGCATCCTTGCCCACATTGCTCCACCATGTATATTTTGTTCATCTTCACCAGCTTCACAACCAGTAAATACAACTTGAAAACTTAAAGACCTATCAGGAATAGTATTAACAGCTATAGCTAATGCGTGTAAAAATTCTCCATGACCATGTTGATGATTAGTAGTAAATTCTTTTCTAACCCAACATTTAAAATGCGGTATATTGCTGATTAAGTAAGACATTACTTATATCCGCCACCTGCTTTTTTATATGCTTTAGCTAACATTTGTGCTTTACGAGCAGACCATTGACCAGCTCTACCACCTTTACTACCTGCTTTAATACGATTAAATATTCTTTTACGCATAGTAGGTTTTGTATAGTTACCTGCTTTGTTTACTGTTGATTTTTTAGCTCTGCTCATGAAAATATACCTGCTATAACTCCTGATGTAATAAGTAAAACATATAATCCCCAGATCATATTTTCTAGTTTATTAAATCTAATTTGACCTTGATCTAACCTTTTTTCAATGTTTTCGTATCGAATAGTGCACTCTCTTTCGTGTGCAGCTATTTTTGCAAATGACTCTCTAGCAGTAGCCATGTTACTTTTTCTTTTTTCTTAAAGTATAGGCTTCGTTTTTTTTAGTTTTAGGATCATCTTTAATGTATTGACCTTTGCTATTTCTAGCTCTGACTCTTTCATAGCCACTCATAAACCAATCTTTAACTTTTTTCCACATATTTATTTCCTATAAAGGGTGATTATTACTTTCACCTGTTAAAAATACAACAATACTTGATACTGCAAATATTGATAATATATACCATAATAAATCAATCATGAGCTAGGAGGAGTTGGAAACTCTCCTAATGGTCTTACTGGCGGTGTGGCATCGTTATAAACATAAAGTGCTGCAAGAGCATCTACATCTGATACTGCATTAATTTTTGTTCTCATATCATTAGCTGCTGTTCTAACTGCTGCTCTATAAGTAGTCCAATCACTAGCTACTGTACTGCTTGTTTCAGTAGCTTTAACCACCATCCAGTCATTAGGCTGAAGTAAACCATAGGCTTGTTGGTCTACAATAGCTAACTTAGGTGGTCTTACTCCAGATTGCTTTACATCACCTACTGAAGTTCCTTCAGGCATATCTGAGTCACCATCTTGCCATAACACATTATCTAAAGGTTTAGCTGTTGCTGTACCATAGGTGGCTGTAACTTTGCCACTCCCAAATGCAAAAGACTGATTCGTATTAATATAATATTCAGGGTCTTTATAATTGGTGTTGTTTATAACAACCTCATAAATGCCTATAGCTTCTAGCTCAGAGCTAGTCCAAAGCATAAAGATATTTTGCGGATAAGATATATCCCCAATGGTAATTGCTTTAGGTCTGGTATAAACCTTGGTTACGTTATTTGATTCTACTAATGCCCACATATTATTATCTTACCTCTATCTTGCTGTTGTTGGAATACCTGTTGATGTTACGAAACTGTTTTCTGCAAATGCCATGTAGATGTATGTATGAGTATTTTGATTTACCCAACCAAAACTTGAACGTAGTTTAAAACCATTGCTTAATATATCTAAATTTGCATTTGCATTGTCATATTCTGCTGCACTTGAGTTTGGATGTAAGGCTTGGTCAGTTACATTAAATCCAGGTCTTTTGTTATCATACATCATCCAGTTATCACCACTATCACTTGATTTTTTAAACATTATAAAAGCAGGTTTAAAGCCTGTATAAACAAACGGACCATTTGCATCTCCATTACCGACATATTTGCCAAACTTGCTGTAGCCTTGAACATTATTAAAACAATAAGCTACATAATTACTGCTACCTGTATTTGTATTGGCACTTGCACCAACTGAAAATACTGAGCTTGTTGGTAAAGTTCCATTCATAAAAGCACCATCCGCATCTTGTGCGCCAGTACCATTTAATTCAAGTTTTAAATTATTGCCTAAACTTTGATGATAAGTTGCCCACACATTAGCACCACTTCTGTTTTTAAAGATAATCATATCAGGAGTTACACCTAAACCATGCCCTACTGTAGCTGCGCTCCCTGTGCCTGTATAAGTAACAATACTAAACCCTGCATCAGTATTGGCTTGAACTGTAGAAGTTATTGAGCCATTACTGTTGGAAGCTGTCGTACCACCATTGGCTTTCCATTGCCATGCTACATAAGTTTTTGCATTAGTATCAAAGTAAGCATTTTGTCCACTGCTTCCTGCTGTACCTGTAAATCCATTAGAATCAAATGAACTTAAATATCCATAAGATGCACTAACAGTTCCTTCTGCTGATGTATCGTTGCTACATAAACCTTTGGTAGTGCCTGTTCCCCTGCTTGAATCATATAAATTATGTTCATAGGCTTCATTTCTACCTTTAGTCCAAACAAAATCAGGTTGAAAGTTTCCACTATTAGCATCATTAGTAATTGCTCTAGGAGAACCCCCTGCACCAGTCCATAAAGTCGTGGTGAAATTTGCTGAAGGGTCGTCTATTGTTGTATAAGCCATTATCCGAACTCCGCTAAATTTTTAGTGCAAATTGCATAGTATCCAGAAGGTGGTGCGTATTCAAAAGTTCCATAGCCATTGGCATCACTTGCCGCACTAGAGATTGAATTGACTGTATAACCACCCCAATTTAAAAATTGAGTATCTCCATTATAAGATGTTGAATATGTTGTAAAAAATTGTTCAGTTTGAAATGCTGATACTAAATCTGTTCCTGAACCATTTACTGCTGAGCCATTTCTATAAAGAATGAATTTTTTTGTAGAGCTTTCTAAGTCTAAAGCAAATCCAAATATATCACTTGAACTCCAAGCTCCTCCACTATCCCATCCTGTTGAGCCATCTGATGTTTGTGAATTAGCTACTCGGTAATAATAGTTGCCTGTACTATAACCAATCAATACAGTCGGACCGTATTGCCCATCATCTCCCTCTACTGAAGCAAATCCAAAAAGATTATTGTTCCAAGTATCTCCTGTAACATTTGCACCTTTAATTTCCCAATACCACCTGCCTTTAGAAACAGCCATACTGCTTCTAGCAATTTTCCAAGCACCACCTCCCCATGCTACTTGAGTAGCACCTTCGGTAATAGTTCCATTAGCTCTAGATTCAGCCCATAAAGGACTCCAAGTACAAAAATTATTAGTAGGTGTGTCAGTTGCTTGGTCGGCGGATGTGATGTTGCTCAAATTATTTGCATCGTGTCCTTCCCCACTTGAATCTTCACCTAAGTTAGAAGCGTTATCAAACTTGTAATGAAATCCTTGAGTTCCATAACCACTGCCTGTGTATTCTTTGGGAATCCAAATACCACTATCAGAATCATATTCACCAAAATCAGATGCTTGTGCCGCTGTTCCATTTAGATAATAAACATCAGACATATACCCACTAAAACCCTCACTGCCACCAAAAAACTCACCTAAGCGTAAATAATTATCGCTTCCTGAACCAGCTTGACCAAAGTCAAAATCTTCGTTTTGCGACATATTTGTATAAGTAGAATTATTAAAATTTGTTATTCTATCTCCATTTATATACCATTTTACTCTGTCTGATGCTGTGCTTTGTGTTGAATCAACTTGAACCACGATATGATACCAAGTTGAAGTATCTCGCATAAGCATTTCAGGGTCAGCATATACTTCACTACTTCCGTTATACAAAATTAATCTTGGTCTATCATTAGACATAATTTGTATGTTGCTATAACCACAACTAAAAATAGTATGATAATCTTGGCTTAGTTCAGTTCTTTTAATCCAAGCACTAAAAGTCCAAGTTTTTCTATTCCCTGATGCCGCGTTTGATGTAAATATTTGTTCGCTATTAGCTCTTTCAAACTTCAAAGAGTTATCAATATCAAACCCAGTAGATATACTTCCACGATTAGCTGTACGCTGTAGCGTTTCCATATTAGGTTTGTGCTAGGTTTTGAACTCTACCAATTTCTTGCCAAACAGAGCCGTTGTATCTAAAGCTAAAGATGTCAGTTTTAGAAGCTGTGGCAGTAACAGTAGGTGCAGTTGAAGCGGCGAACTCGAATACTGTGTTCCAAGCAACTGTTCTAGCTGTACCACCTTGAGCAATCTCAATACTAATTATAGCTCCTTCTACTGCATTACTTGGAGCAGAGATGGTTGTATTTTCACTTGTAACATAATATGCATTAGCTGCTGCTGCTGCATCCCAAGCTGTAGCATTAGAACTTGATGTTATTGCTACTTGAGAAATGTTTGCTGATACTTGGGCAGTAACAACACCTGCAACATTTAAAGTGCTATCAATATCTGTAACATCTAAGTTAGCAGTACCATCTACATCTAAATCTGTACCAACATATAATTTTTTAGCAATACTTGCTCCACCTTCAGTTCTTAAAGCACCTGTATCACCAGTTGCATCACTTGAGTCTGTGGTATCAGTTATATCAACTACTCCTGCAACTGTAAGTGTAGATGCCATATCAACTGCACCATCTACATCTACAACATCAAGATTAGCTGTTCCATCGACATCAAGATCAGTACCTACATATAGTTTCTTAGCTATACTCGCACCACCTTCTGTACGCAAAGCTCCAGTATCTCCTGTAGCATCACTAGAATCTGTAGTGTCTGTAATATCTACAACACCTGCTACAGTTAAAGTTGAAGCCATATCTACAGCACCATCAATATCTACAACATCTAAGTTAGATGTACCATTAACATCAATAGCACCTTCTAGGTCTATATCACCATTAACAATAAGATCATCTGTTAATGTTAAATCGTCTTGTATTTTTAAATCTACAACATTAAGACTAGCAAAAGCATCAACAACTGCTGCTCCACTTCCTGCTCCATCTAAATAAACTGCTTTTGTATCTCCTGCTGGAATTGTTATGTTTGCACCAGAGCCTTGTGAGATAATAATGTTTTGAGAACCACTTGTTCCATTTTCTATAAATTGCATACGCTTCATAGTGTTTGGAGTTATAGTAATAGTACAAGCTGAATCTAGTGTGCCTGTATATTTAAGATACATAGCTCTACCAGCGTCTGATGCACCATCTGCTACTACAGTAGAATGTGTATCAGCATTAGTAGTTATAGCTTCTGTACCAAAACCTAATGCTTCACCAATTAATTCTAAATTAGTATTAGTTGTTGTACCCCATGTACCACTGGCATCACCAGTACCCATTTCATTGAGTCTTAAATTGTTTACATATGTACTTGCCATATTATTTCCTCGTGTTAATCATAATATAATTTTTAAGCAACTTCACTCCAATTAGGTGTTTGTGAAGTGCTTATTGTTGAGTAGTTAGGTGTTTGAGATGTATCTACTAATCCCCAAACATTAACTCCGCCTAAACCTGTTGTTGTTAAAAATCCTGTAATGTCTACATCTGCTGCTGCTGTAGTTGTAACTGAACCTAGTGAAGATGTTGCAGCTCCAAGTGTAATATTAAGAAAGTTATTACTAATAATGCTTTCATCACCTAAACCACTTGTTGATGTTACTGCAGATACGCCAACAATAGCGACTGCTTGTACAGCCATTGTGCCAACTGCAGATGTATTTGAAAAACCTGTGACTGGTAAAACATTATTTGTAACTAATGATTCATTACCTAAAGCAGAAGTACCTGCTGTTCCTGTAATTCCAACATCACCACCAGCACTTATAGCAACGCTGGTTACTGCTGTTGTTGCTGCTACACCAGTTATTGTTACAGGTAAGGCTTCGCCAAAAGTTCCTTGACCCCAAGTACCTCTACCCCAACCAGTTATAGCAGCCATAAGCTAAATTAAGCTATTCTTATAATTGCGTTAGATGCGTCTGCTGTAGGAAATTGAATAGTAAATGCACCTGCTGTAGATGTTTTATCTCCACCAAAATCAAATACTGCAACTGCTGGATCGCCTGATTGTGTATCGTTATAAATCATACATCCTCTAGCAGTAACAGTAGCTGTACCAAAAGTTAAATCAGCAAAGTCTGTAAATGCAGTTGTGCCTGAACTTGTAGGATTTACATTAGTTAATGCTGCACCACCAGAAGTATAATTAGTTCCAGATGCTTGATTAGTTGTAGTAAAAGCTGTGGTAGCTGCACCCATTGTTGCACTTGAGGTATACAAAGCTAGTTTAAAAGAGTTTCCTCCAGAAGCTAAAAAATTATGTTTACCTTCTAAAAGTTCTTTTTTAAAGCTAGTTGCCATTGCTTGTGTTATTGCCATTATATTCTCCTAATAATATTTGCTAAGTCTTTGTGACCTTGTTTTTCTAATTCATTACATACTGTGCAAATGTGGTTTTTAATACCTTCTTTAACATAATATGTTATGACCATTTTTGTTCTATCTTTAAACGCATGAGCCTGTGCTTTTATCATAGGATCAGCATTATCGCTTATAGAAATTATTTTATCTGTTGCCATTTCTGCAACTTCTTCAGGAGTGTGACCTCTGTGATCAGTGGTCTTTACACCTAAATTACCTATTTGAATTTTAAATTCGTCTGTATGCATTAATACTTATTTGGTTCAGTTGGTTCAGTTAAGTTTAAATCTTTTCTATTAATTATGCCAACAGGTTTAGGTTCTGGCTCTAATTGCATTTCTGATAAATTACATACTTTCATACCTGCACCATTTTGATAACTTACTTTAGGATCATTTAATCTATGATAACCATAAAGTTTTTCTTCAAAACCTATATCAGTATCTAATAATGTAGATCGTGGTGCTACTTCTATTTGCATACCAGCATTAATACATTTAGATAACCAAAACTCGGTGCATGATCTACCAGCTTCTGCAAAATGCATATTGTTTCTATAAGTAAAATCTATACCAAATAAAGATATTTTTTTAACTTTACTCCATAAAGCATAAGCTATTGTGTATGGAATTGTGTTATTGAAATAAGAACAACCTAAATCACCTACAATAGATTCTATTGGATATTCTACTGCAGAAGGAACTCTATCATCTAATTCACAAGTATAAATAGGAAACTCGCACTGAGGTAAGTATTTACGCATCATTGGAGTCATAGTTCCAGCATCTTCAGTATCTAAAAATCTACTCATAGGGTCTAAAATAAAAGCTCTATCTATTCTAGGTAATACACCTATCATTGCATTTATTGCCCATACTTCATCAAATTCTACGCTATGTGTTTGTGCAAGATGAAAGTCTATTTGACTTTGACCCATAGCAACTATAGCTACACTTGAACCTTCTAATTCTTTTTTAGGCATTTATTTTACGCTGTCCATCTCTATAAGCATCTTTACGATTATATCCATCTGATTCTAAAGTTAGTCTACCTAATGCTTCTTGAAATCTTTTTTCATAATTTACTAGAATATCTGGTTCACCTTTCATAAATACATAGGCTTCACATAAAGAAGCATATAACAATACTTCTGGTGCATTTGTTCCTAACCAGCTAGTGCCATCAGCAGAAGCTGTTATAGATTCAGGTATATAAAAATAGTGTAGTTCTACTGTAAATCCTGAGCTTGGAGTTGGTCCAATAATAAATGTGTCATCATCAAACTGTGCGTAATGTTTTGGTGTTCCTGTTGTAGCAGCCACAGGATAGGCTTCTCGTATAAAACTTACATCTGTATTTAAAAGATAAGTGTAATTATTGCTACTATCTAATACTGCTAAAGAATATGGATATAAATAATCACTAGGAGAAGATAAGTATTGATTACCAGAAGTTAAACTACCAGTTACATTTTTTCTAAAGTTTGGCAACTCAACAGATTTAATAATTCTTTGTTCTGCTTGTGTAATTATTGTTGCTAAATCAGCAACAAATGTTGTTTCTGTATTTTGCGTATAATCTTGTATAGCTGATTTAAGTGTTGTATATGTCCAACTCATGATGTTCTCATTGTTACATTTTTAAATTTTAAATATGTCATGTGTTAATTTGACCTCCCATTCCTGAATGGTTAGTACAATAATAATAAAGCGTTGGAGCACCAGATGCTACCTGTATCTGTGTATATGCTCCTGATGATCCTGGAGTTCCATTTGTTGTTACACCATTTGTATACTCTGAGCCACCACCATGTGTTCCATTTGAAGTTGTAGAAAATCTTAATGGATGGCTACTATTGCTACTATCTGATTGATCAAATCTATAATATTGTCCTTCTGAAACATTAAGTGTTGCAGCTCTTGCACCATCTATATAAAAATAATTTGATCCAGAATAACTTGCTACTGTAACTGTATAAGTTGTAGCAGTATATGTTCCTGTAGCTGTAAGTGAGCCTAAACCTTTTGTACCTGCAACTCCTGTAACAGTTGTTGTAGGAGCAGGAGTAGGAGATGGTGTTGGAGAATCAGATACACCTGATAAAGTTATTGTTCCTAATGTAGCATTTAAATTAGAACTACTAAGAACTTTTGACCCAAAATATGATGTTGATGATTGTCTGCCTGTATCTACTCTAGGATCAAAAAGACTTTGATTATCACTAGTATCTATATTACCTAATTTAAGTTGTGGTTGATCAATATCAAAACATTCATTGCATACACGCAAACCATTTCTTTTGCTGTCAACAATTTCATATTTAAGATCATTTAATTTATAAGTAAATCCACAACGATCACATAATCCTAATGCTTTTTTACCTTGTGCGTACATTAGTATATTTTCCTAATAGTATAATTAAATGGATTTACAGAAGATTTAGTATATAGATTACCTTCTATATCAATGCCTTTTAAAAAAGTATTATTAATTTTAATTATTTTTTTTAGTTGTATAGTAAAAGTATTAGACATATTGCCTTCTTTATCATACTCAACAACTATTATTTCATACTGTTCTTTAATAATTTTATAATAAAACTCTACTAATTTTTTAAACATTATCTATAAAAACTTACATCTGGAACAAATCTAACTGGTGCTTTTTCTCTATCAGCTTGAGTTACTTCTTCCCATAGCTCCATATAGCGTTGTCGTATCATAGGAACTCTCTGTTGAGCCTCTGGCGACTTACAAGCTAAATTATATGCTAAAGCATAGGTTAAGCATGGAAGGTATCTAGAGGGCACATCAGCATTTAAAGTGCCAACTGTACCAACATCTTCTATGCGTTTAACATAATCGTAAACAAGTGTGTAGGTTTGTGCTGAGTCAGGAGTTGCCCAAAGAGTTATTTTTATTGAATCGTTATCTTTATCTACAAAAAATTGTGTAGGTTTTGATTGAGTAAGTTTACTAGCTTGATGTGCATATTCTGTTCTAGATATACGATTTAATCTTTGATCAAACTGTTTATCAGTATCTGCTGCATCAGTTCTAATAAAAACATCTACAATATCTAATGCACTTGAATCTACTGTATAGCTACTTGTACCTGCAGTAAGAGTTGTTGAACCTTGTTCTATAGTCCATAAGTTAAGACCTTTGTTTTGCCATTCTAAAAATACAAGATTAAGTGCTCGTTTAGCACTTCTATAACTATATCCTGAACGCAGTTCTAGACCACAGAGATCATAAGACTCTTCCATAATTTCACTTATGTCTAAGTTAAATGTTGTTGTTCCACTTGTTGCCATAGTAATCCTGTATTAACACTTCCACCTTCTACGAGCCTGTCTTATTCTAGAATTAGGATCGTTTCGTGTTTTAGCTGAACTTCTTTTAAGTTGACCTAATGATCTTGCACAGTAAGACTTTCTGCGTTTTGCAGCCTTACTACCTTTTTTTACTTTACCTGTTACTGCTGTTTTAAGTTTAGAACCTGGATTTGCTTTGCGATAAGCTGCAACTCCTTTTTTGGTCATACCAGCACCAGACTTAGTAGAACGATAATTAGCTCCCTTACCCCTAGTTGTTTTGGGTATAGGATTTTCTCGTTTTCGTTTGGTCATTTAAAAAAGTTAATTAACCTTTGCCACCTTTAGGCATATACTTAGATGACTTTCCGCCACCTGACATACCTCCTTTAGTTCTTTTCTTTTTTACACCTGGTTCGCTAGTAAAGCTAGTATCACCACCGCCAAACATATTTCTTACATATTCATTGTAAGATTGTATTTTAGCTTCTTTTCCTACTTCAGTTTTCATGCCACCAGAAGCTTTATATTTAGATTGTTTCATAAGTTACCTTTTAAATTAAATAGTTATAGTACCCTCTGTAAGGGTACTATAAACAAAGTGAGTTATGCTACTTTTTGGTAGCAGTTTTTTTAGACTTACCTTTTTTAGCTGGAGCTTTTTTTGCTGGAGCTTTTTTAGGCGTTTCTTTTTTTGGCTCTACTGCTTTCTTTACAGCCTTTTTAACAGGTTGTAATTCTGCAACTTTTCGTTGAGCATCTTCAAGATCAGGATCAGGACCAAAAACTGGTATCCATATTCCATTTTCACCTTCTTGAAGAACTTTATATTGAGGTGGAAATTCACCTGTTTCTGAAATAATGTATTTCATAATGTCTCCGATTAATCAGAATATACTTTTATCATTTCTAAAACGATAGAATAAGTATCTCCTGAACTATGACCTTTAGTAGTAAAAAGAATATCTCCAGTTTTACCACTCCCTGCATTATTTGAAAGTCCACTAAAATCTTGAAAGTCCATATGTCCATTACTACTTTCAGCTAGTTCCATAAGTAGAACATTGCTTGTAGCATCAAGAAACATTTGAACTGACATACCAACAATAGCATGACTCACTCGCATTACTCTAACTTCTGAGCATGAAGCACCTTCAGAGTTAGCAGCTAAAGCAGATACATCTACTTTAGCTACTGCGGATTCGCCACTGCCATCACTGACATTGGTAAACTTCATAATACAGTTTCTTTCACCATCTATGATGGTTTGTGTAGTTACTGCATCAGCCATAATTTACTCCTAGCTAAAGCTATGAGAAACAGTGCCATCACCAAAGACATGACCATTAAGAAGCCATATGGCATCTGTAATAGCTACACATCTAATATGACCGCCAATAAAACGACCATCAGTGTCAGCATCCATAGTTAATCTATAGTCAGCAGCAGCAGGAATATTCCATCCTGCAGTGTCGATATCTTCATTAAGAGCTACTACGCTTCCTAATTCATCTTTATCGAGCTGAAATACCATACCTTGAAAAGTATCTGAACTAGAAGCTCCTTGTAAAATAAAAGAACCTGTAAATGTAGTACCTATATGAAACTCATAAAATAGTCCAGCAGCAGCAGCAGGTAAAGTTACTGTTACACCAGCAGCTCTATTCAAGCTAAAGATAGTTCCAGATTGTGCTGTAGTTGGAGTGTATGTTGCATCAGTAATGCTAGTAACAGAAAATAAATTATTTAGTGTTCCTGTTGTACTAATATTACCACTTGTATCAACATCTAGATTAGTTGTTATTGCTCCAGTTGTTGAGTTTTTAGTGATTTGTTCAAAACCACCTTCGGACCTAACTGGTCCATTAAATGTTGTGTTAGCCATTTTTCCTCCTAAAGGAAAGCATCTATCATCTTGGCAAGTCTGCTAGGGCAGTTGATAGACAAATTAAAAAATTCCCTAGAATAAAAAAAAGGGGGAACATAAGCTCCCCCTTTAAAGTCCTTACGAACTACCTGGTGATCCAAAGATACCAAGCGGATCAGATACTCCAAAGGAATATCTTTCTCTAGCTTTGTATCTAACATTACCAGTTTCAAAGTCACCATCCATTGAGGTGGTCATTGGTGCTCTGACAAAATGCTTCATGCCATCTGGAACATCAGTAGTAATAAAGAAAGCATTAGTATCAGTTAAATAATGATTAACTGAATAGCCTTCTGGAATTACTCCATTAGTTTTAATAGCATTGATGTCATTGTCAGCAGTACCGACTCTATAGTCACTTTGTAAAAGTCTAGTAGCTACGAACTGAAGATCAGAAGGTACTATTAGCTTTTTAGGTCTAGCTGCAATTTTAAGACCTCTTTCATCAGTATATTTACCGATTTGAATGATCGCATCTTCTAAAGATGTTTCATTTAAATCAGCTCCTGAAGAAGGTCTATTGCTGTTAGTTCCACCGCTTACAAGTGGGTGAGCTGTGCTGAATAATGCAACACCATCACCTGAAGAGAAAGTAGTTGAGAATCCATTATTTAATGGATACGCTGCTTTCACTTGTTTTGTATAAGCCATTGCACGAGCTAGTGCTTTGGTATATCTAGCTGATAAAGAAACATAAAGGTTATCCTCCATTGCTTCTTCGGTCACTGAATATCCCATAGCGATAGTTTCGTGTGTGTAACGAGCCACAAAAGATTCTTGAGCAACATCATAACTGATAGTTGATCCTTCATCTTTTACTGGTGCTGCACCGAAGCCAGATAGTTTCAGTTCTTCCTCAAATGATCTTTCGGAATTTTCTGTAACATAAATTTCTTCATGCTCGTTTTCGTAGTTACCATACTCTTCACCAAACAAGGCGTTAAGTCCAGGTAATAATTGCTTGAGCTCATTAGCTCTTGATATAGCTGCCATTTATATACCCCTTAGCCTATGCCAGTTGTGTTGAGCAGTTGATGCCCTACGTTAAACATTACTAATACATCAGTATATGTGTCACCTACTGCACTATCAGGACCATCAACAAAGTCGATAATCTTTAATGGTAGTGTAGCGGTAGTAGCTGCTGTATTCCCATCGACTGCGTTTTTGCTATTTCCAATAGTTGTACTTCCTGCAGTTTGCACGATAGCACAATTCTTGCCCAAGTCATCTTGACCAAGAGTTTCATCGCCTTGCATTTGCATAACAATAAAAGGATCAGTAGCAACATACGCAACAATATCATCCGCAGCAGTTGATGCTGGGTAATATTGATTTGGTGTGAATTGACCTGTGGTAGGATCAGTGTAAGCACAACCAAGGAAAACACCAATAGGTGTTAAAGATGTAGTACCAGTATCTTTTTGGATAGTGGTATTTGGATTATCATCGCCAAACTTTACAATATCGCCATAGAATATAGAAGTTCCATATGCATTTTTGATTTTGTAATGAGTAACTTTTCCTTGATAAGGACTTCCAACAATAGTACCAATCGGTCTGCTCCCATAGGGAGCTGCTGTTGTAGACATAATTGTCTCCTTATTAAAATTAAATTAAAAAAAGATTCTAGGAATCTTTCCCAAAAGTTGTTCTCGATTTGCGTTCAAACACTTGTTTGGTCGCCATTCGATTATCTTGGTCTTTAAAATAAGTATTATCAACAGATTCCACTTGAGATGAAGCTAAGTCAGCAAAGTGTTTATCCCTTGCTTCTGCTCTCTCTTTAGGCATCTTACATAATAATTG